>Ga0256405_10003611_pt1 | contig 31477 bp, 16 predicted proteins | sample RumenRJG_02DNA_FD_189096 | JGI IMG/M metagenome (GOLD analysis project Ga0256405, IMG submission 189096) | Bovine rumen microbial communities from Lethbridge, Alberta, Canada - RJG_02 | ecosystem: Host-associated > Mammals > Digestive system > Stomach > Rumen | place: Canada: Alberta...
AGCTCACCACATCCACGTACTTGTTCATGTTGTCCTGCAAACGGTTCACGTAGTTCGATTGTCCCGTCACCTCCATCGCCATGGATATCAGTCGGGTGTTATCCAGTGTGCGGGCATATTCTGCCAATCTGCCCAGGAACGAGTCGCGCTCGTTAGAGTGGGGTGTCTCGTTGGCTATCGACCAGATGATGACGTTGGCACGGTTCTGGTCACGCAGAATCATGTCGGTCAGTTGTCGCTTGGCGTTGTTAAAGGTGCCTTCGTTAGTCCATGAGATAGTCCAGTACACGGGAATCTCGCTCCATACCATGATGCCGCGTCGCTCAGCCTCGCGTACCATATATTCATTATGTGGATAGTGTGCCAGACGTACGAAGTTGCATCCTAACTCCTGTGCCATCGACAGTAGCGTCTTCGCATCGTTGATCGAGTTGCAGCGTCCACCGCCGTTCACCTTCTCCTCATGGATGCTGATGCCCTTCAGGAAGACAGGGTTACCGTTCAGCAGTATCTGCTTGCCGCGTGTCTCTATGGTGCGGAAACCCACCTGGTCCTTCAGTGTCTCACCGTTCAGAGTCATCTCCACGTCGTAGAGTTTCGGGCTCTCCGGACTCCACAGCGTTAACTTTGAACTCTGAACGATGAACTCTGAACTCACCTTCCCCTCTGCGTCGGTGGTCAGCGTCTGCTTCAGTTTCAGTTCAGGGATGCTGACTTCTATCTGTTGTCCTGCCTCAGCCTTGTTCAGGTTGGCAGTCAGGGTGATGGTGCGCTTCTTGGCCTTTGCGTCGGCTTTCTCCAGGTTCCATTTGTAGTTCTCTATATAGTTACCCGCTACGCTGACCAGCATCACGTCGCGGGTGATACCGCCGTAGTTCCACCAGTCGAAGATCTGTGTAGGCACATTGTCCTTATGGCGTTTGTTGTCCACCTTCACGATGACCACGTTCTCGCCTTCCTTCAACTGATCCGTTACGTCGATATTAAAAGGTGTGAAGCCGCCGATGTGATGCGCCACGTGTTTCGTGTTCACATAGACATGACAGTCGTAGTTCACAGCTCCGAAGTAGAGCAGCTTTTTACCGTCTTTCAACTTTGAACTTTCAACATTGAACTTTCTGTAGAACCACACCGTTCCCTCGTAGAAGAACAGCTTCTCGTCTTTCGTGTTCCAGTCGCTGGGAATCTGCATCTTTGGAGCCTTGTCGAAGTCGTATTCAATCAAGTCCTCCGGCCGTTGCGGCTTTGCATTCTGGAAGAATCCCCAACGGCTCACGTTCATTCTGTAGTCATAGTAACCCTCCTCCTGTACATCCACGATGTAGTTCCAGTCGCCGTTCAGCAGTGTGGTCTGGCGTGCATACACGTTGCCCAGCAGGGGCACTTCGTCTGCCTGTGCCGTAACCGTCAGGGCTACCAGCACGAGTAAAGTAGTCAGTATTCTCTTCATAGTTGTAATGGTTTTGCGTCGCAAAGATACAACAATTATGTCAGATTTCAAAATCTTTTGTAAAAAAAAGCCCCCACCGTCTGTTTGTGCGGTGAGGGCCATTTTGTTTGTTAACTTATAATTCTTACTTAATCACAACCTTTTTTCCATTGATGATGTACAGACCCTTCTGAGCCTTGTTCACCTTCTGACCGTTCAGGTTGAAGATAGTGCCATTCAGCTGCTTGTTGGTCTTCACGGTGCTGATGCTTGTCAGAACTTCCTGATCCTGCTCAGCATCGATGAAGTAGATGTGGCAACCGTTAGTGTTCTTAACTACGATGTCGTAAGCAACACCTGCGGGAACCTGCCATGTCTGCTCGGTGTAAGTTGTAGGAGCAGCAACAGCATTGCCAGCGGCATCCATCAACTCTGTCTCACCAGCGAACAGTTGTACGCCACGTGCCTCAGCGGGCTTGTGTGACTCAACACCCATCTTAATGGTGGTACCACCCTTCACAGCAGGAATTGTGAAGCAAGCTTTCTGCTTGCCACCCAGCCAGAGGTAAGCGGGACCATTGTATGTTCCAAGAGATGTCTCAGGATAGTTCACTGCGATAGCCAGTGAGCGAGCAGCGGTATAAGCAGCTTCGAACTGCAGGCCCTTCAGTTCCTCGATGGCAACACCGTTAGCGGTCAGCTCACCACCCTCGGCAATTGTTGCCCAGAAGCAGTTGTCCTTAGATGCCTCGGTGGGCTCCTGCGGATTACCCTCCTTGTTAGGATCTTTCTCGACATCGCTCCAGCCAGTGAAGATGCTTGCGGCAGCATCAGCCTTCAGGTTGGCCACGGTAGCCTCGCTCCACTTGGTGAAGTCCCATGTATGAGCAACCTCAACAGGAGCCTGATGCTTGTAAACACCCTTTACTTTAACAACTTTACCTGCTTCAGCGAAGATAGTCAAAAGGCTAACTTCTGGGATAATACCATCCTTAATCTCGTTTTCATTATCTTCTGCGAAGACATACTTGAACTCAGTAACGCCAGCAGGCAGATCACTGTTCTTGTTGTTTGTCCAGAATGCATATTTGAGACCTTCAGGAGTGGGCTCTGCGAACTTGAAGAGAATGTAATCGCAATTCGATACATCAACATTCTTCATCTTGAAGATAACGCAAACCTGATCTTTGGTTGTGTAGGTTGTTACACCTGTTTTTTCATCCTTTTCGAAGGTGGCCAGTGTCACAACACCTGCCTCCTGATCTTGCTGATCCTGAGGAATCTCTACGAGGTCGGGATCAACGGGCTGTGGCTGAGGCTCAACCTCTGCGGGGAATTTCATCAGGCGGAAACGGGTGAACGACATCCAGTTGTGTACAACAGAGGTAACGCCGCGTACACCAATAACGATAGAATCGGCATCAGCCAGCTCGAACTCTACAGAAGCGTCGTTCCAGCCACGTCCGAACAGGGCACCAGAAGCACCAATAGCATCCATCTTCACGCTGTCGTTACCGGCATAGAGCTTCAGTTCAACGTCGGCAGAAGCACGACCGGCAACGGTCAAGTAGTACTTACCAGCGGGTAGGGCAATCTTCTGCTCAAGAGCAACGTCCCAAGCGCTAGCACCCCAGTTGCCACCGTCGAAGTACTTGTAGGCAGAGCTTCCCTCGCCATCGGTGAGGGGCTCACCGTCAAGGATGTTCAGCGAACCGCCAGAACCTTCGCCCTTAACGATAACCCAAGGCTCAGCGATAGCCTCCTCGGCGTTCGGGTTCTTGATGGAATCGGTGCAGTTCTTAGCACCATCCACGCTTTCTAGCAGAGCATTTGACTCTACGAACAGACGGAATGCCTTGTCGATAGCCTCGGTCTTGGCAGTAGCGTCGGCAGCAGAAGTAGCGTCGGCAGTCAGAGTAGCCTCGGCAGCAGTTTTCTTGTCAGCAGGAGCGTAGGCATAAGAAGCAAAGTCGAACTCAGCCTTAGCAGCCTTAGCAGCAGTCAGAGCCTCGTAAGCGCCCTTAGCACCAGTGAAGTTGCTTGTGGCAGCATTCAGGGCAGAGATGGCAGCCTTGTAGAGGTCGGACGTAGGCTCAGCAATTTCCTTGTTGTCATCGATAGCCTGCTGCAGAGCAGTCTTCTCCTCACCGGTTACGGCAGCATAAGCCTCGTCGGCCAGAGCAGCCTGAGCGGCAGCAAGGGCATTCTCGTAAGCAGGTTTGAACTCGTCGGCAGGAATCTCGCTGGACAGATAGGTCAGACGGAAGTTGTCAAAGATAACCCACTGGCTGGTAGCAGTACCCTTGGCACCAATAGTCAGCTGACCATCTTCGAATACGGTTACCTCGATAGGTTCGATGGTATATAGTCCTGCAGTGAACGACTCTGAAGCCATACTCATATTGTTCTCTTCACCAGTCTTAGCGGGGAACTCAGCAGTCTTGTCGTTAGCATAGAATACGGGGAGAGCCTCAGTCTTCTCGTCATCCTGACGATAGAAGCCCTGAGCAGTCATCTGATACTTACCGGCAGGAGCGTTGGCCAGGGTCTGGCTCAATGTAAATACAGCGTGGTATGACTCTGCGCAGTTGTTGATGTTGTTACCGCCAGAGAGGTTCTGGTTGCTAGCCTCCATCTTCCATGCGCTCTTACGCAGGTCGTTACGACAGAAGTTGGCATCCTGAATCAGGAATGTAGCGTTAACTGGAGCTTCTGCGGTTGCAGTAGCCAATTCGGCAATGCGAGCCTCGAGGGTCTTCACTGACCACTGAGCAGCCTCAGCAGTAGCATCATCTGCAAGAGTAACCTCGCCGTTCTCCTGAGCAGTCAGGAACTTCTCACCGTTGCTGATGGTATAGACACCCTCCTTGCCTTCTACGGCAGCGAAAGTCCAACCCATAGCAGCACCATCGTTCCACTCACCATTCAGGAAGTGGTTGTTGCCACCGTTAGATACCTGAGAATCCAGAGTGTACTTGCCGTCAGTAGCAGTGATAATATAGTCCAGACCATCGGCATTCACCACAGCGTGAGTACCCCAGTTAGCACCAGCGGCCAGATATTTCTGTGCGCCTACATTATAAATATAGTACTTACCGTCAGCGATAGGAGCCTTGAAATAAGACACAAGGGCGTTGCCAGCAGTAAACTCATAGATACCATTATATTTGGTTATCTTACCTTTTACTACAACTTCTGCTCCAACTTCTATATCTGTAGCAGCGGTGAAGGCTTCACCGTTGATGTTCTTACCGTTGTAGCACTCAAACTGCTGGCCTTCGGTAGTTCCGTCTTCAGAGATCCAGTAAGTAATTGCGCCATTTTTGAATGCGTCAACCTGAGAAATGATACCCTTAACGAATACAGAGTCGGTCAAAGCCTCAGCAGCATCGATTAACTCAACGGCCTTGGCTACGGTGTAAGCGGTTTCAGCAGTATTGGCAATATGTGCAACTTCGTACTGGGCATCATAGAGACCAATCTTGGTAATCTCAACGGAGCCGTTTGCAGTAGCACTGGCATTATCTATAGTCAAAACATAGCTATAGCCCTTCTGACCTTCTACGGGAACTACAACTTCACCAGGCTTGAAAGTTTCGGTGAAGTCAATGTCCTCGCCAACTTTCTCCTCACCATTCATGATGGTCAGCTTGGCAGAATTGACGTTTGCTACACTCAACACAGAGATGACATAGTTCTTAACTTCGGCATTGATAGCTGGAGAAGTGATAGAAGCTACACTTGTAACATTCTTGCGTCCGCATTTGATGGAAGACCACTGGTTTTTGTTGTTGTTGAAATTAGCAATTGTCCAAGTCTTACCATCCTTAGTGGCTGTCCATGTCTTTTCGTAACTTGAGATCTCCTCGCTATTGTAGTCAGCACCGAACTTGATGTCGATAGGAAGCACGTCTTCTGTAGGAGTAGCAGGAGCAACCTTTACGCCGACATTGGCCAGAAGCACCTCTTTCCAACCACTTGCATCCCACTTCAGGATGTAGTTGCCGTCAGCTTCGGGAGTGAACTCGATTTCAGAACGGGTGGAACCCGTCACAGCGTCCTTAGCACCGTTGACGTTAGGAGCATTGGTGATGATGGAATCCACAAGAGCAGTTTCCTCACCTTCCTTGGTAATAGTGAATTTCAGTGTAGCACCACTATCCTTCCACATAGCAGAGTTGAAGTAAACGATGTACTTCTTACCAGCCTCAAGAGCCAGCTTCTTCACATTACCATACTGTACATAACCCTCACGATAGTAGATGGCCTTTGTGAAGTCACCACCTTCAGCGAAGTTGAATATACGGGCACCACCACCAAATGTTGCAGGATAAGCACGGTCTTCACTGCCGAACTTTACATCGTAGCCGTAAGGGATACCACCCTCGTCGCAGATGCTGAAGAAATCGGGAATAAGCTCACCTTCAGCAAGAGGAGCCTCTGGTTCGGGAATGACTACAGGCTCTGGATCGGGAGCTTCTTCACCTTCCTTCAGCGTGCAGAAAGTCCAATAAATGGGGTCTGTGGCGGTAGGAGCAGGATTTGGACCTGCGAAATAGCCACCAAGACCTTTGTTCTTCAATGCGAAACCTTTTTCTGCATCATACTCAATTTCCCAAACTGCCCCCTTAGGCAAATCCTGTCCTTGATCAGAACCCAAGCCTAAAATAAAGCAACCATCAAAGTTTCCAGTAGATTCTGAATACTTGTGAGTTCCATCTGGGTCACCAGTGTTCAGATAACCAGGACTGCCCCAGATGCTGTAAGGCTCGCCGGCAGGAGTCTGCAGACGGAGCAGATAACCACCTTCTACGGCTTCAACCTTGAAATAGTAACCAGAGTTACCACTTCCTGTTACCGCAGTAGTAATCGCATCGTAACCAAGGTTCTGGGCACCTGAGCCGAAAACAGCCTTTGCCTCTGCCTCGTTAACGATGGCAAACGCTTGTCCGTCCAGATCAGCAATGCTGGTGAACTTTTGGTCGACCTCATACGTCTTTGCGGCATTTGCAACACCTGCCACACATAGCAGCAACAGCGTTGCCCACAATTTTGTAATTAATCTCATGTTAATTGTTTTTAGTTAATGAATAATGTTAATAGAAAAAAATAATTAGATTTTGACCGCAAAGGTACTACATATATTTATATGCCACTTTTCTATTTGTCTCATTTGTTTTACCTTTTTGTCTCACGCACGCCTCGTTTCCACCACAGATTGCACGGGTTATGCGGATTGCCATATTAGCCTACGACGTAACGTACGCTCGGCTTTGCCGCTTTTTCCATGACAAATCAGCGTGCCATTCACGTGTCAAGGCAGGCGGTTCACCTTGCCAAGGCTGCGGCCTGGCGTTGCAAAATAGTCCATTTCACTCAGTAATACAGTCCATTTTACCGAGCAATGCAGTCTATATTACTGAGTAAAATAGTCTATATTGCAATTCAAATACAAGTCTTTGACCGCGAATTTATGCATAGATTGCATCAAGTAATCAGCCGTATGTGGCTTAATCCTTATTAGAATAATCTATGACATCTGTGGTCGTTTTCTTTAATTTCTCGACGCTTTCAACGGAATTGGAGTAGAGTCACAAAATATGTTTTATCTTTAACATGAATTGCCATTAATTACCCATGAATGCCCCATGATTTATATAATAATGTTGTTATTTGGGGGTGAAAGAATAAAAAATGGTTCGAAAAATACGTTATTTCAAAAATTATTCTTAATTTTGCAACCAAGTTGCGAAATCTGAAACAAAGCTAACTATAATTCATTTATTAACAATTTTAAAACAACTTAATTGCTTTACTGAGAAGTAGACGAAAAAAAGCAGGTGCCACTACTGGCTTTACCACTGAGACTGGGAAGCAAAAAGGTCCGCAGAGGGGCACAGAAGACTAAAAAAACTAAAACTATATGCGCTGACGGACCAGCAGGCGCATGAATCCAATTACTAACAACAAGCAAATAATGAAACGCATTTTTACATCATTATTAGTCATCTTAGTGGCACTCATAGCAATTCCTATGAATGCAGCTGAAATAACTTACGACTTTGTAGCAGCACGCGAAGCACTTGATGCAGATGTGACGATAACATCTAGTGGTACTAGTGCCGGAAAGAACGGAATGGGTACAGACCTTGTCTATCCTAACGAGTTGAGTGACTTGTTCAAAGGGAACTTCGCATTCTTCTTCAGAAATGAATGTACTGTCAAACTCACTTCAGAAGGTCTCGTTATGAATGGATCTAAGGACACGTATATTTCTGTTTTGAACTTAAAAGAAGGCGACAAGGTTACCGTGGATTATACCGGAAGCATCTTGTTCTGCGACAAACCTGTCGCAAACATTGAAGGAATTACTGACCAATGGACACAATGCACGTCGGGAACTACCTACACATTGACAGCAGACGGTAATTTCAACATTCAATGGAAAAAGTCAAAAACAGTTATCTCCAAGATTACTGTAGAAACAACCGCTACAGAGACTGTTTCTGCGCCTGGTATTGCCGTAACAGGAGTTAGTGGTATCAATCGCACAGTAACCATTACCCCAGGTCTGGGTAGCATGGGCAGTGCGGTAAGCACATATTACACCATAAACGGTGATGATCCAAACAATACAAGCGAAGCTTACGCTGCACCGTTTACACTTTCTGAAACGGCAACAGTCAAAGCTGTGTCTATGTTGGCTGATGGCACGTCATCGCCTATCACTTCACTAGAAGTGACTGCTGGCGAGTCAATTAAGCTTATTGCCAATGCAACACTTACTGACATCACAGAAGTAGGATCTTCATACGCATTTAGCGTGACCAACACTAATTTGATCGGTACGCCTTCTATTTCTTTCTCATATACCTACGGAGATATTGCAGGTGAAGGCGCAACGTACACAGCAGCAGGTGCTGGTAAGCTCTGCGTGATTGCATCGGCTGAAGGCTATGAGTCTTCTGACGCTCTTGAAACGACTGTTTACGAATATGAGGTAGGTGAAAGTCTCTCTTTGAAAGACGCAAATGTTCTCGCTGAAGATGACGCTGCCTGGACCTATAATTCTGAGGGTACACGTTATGCTAACTGGAGTGGTTATAATGGAGTAAGCAAGGCTGATTATCCTTATTGGACTCCTGCTGCAAATGGACAAGGTGCAATAGGTAACTTCATATTTGAGCCTGGTGAGAATGTTTTGATGCGCACTATTGGTTTCATTCACAACAGTGGAACTCAGAATCTTTCAATTGTAGGACTTCCAGAAAATACAACAGCAAAGTTTGTTGTCTCTACTTATCTGAGCAACCCATTCAACGTATTCGTTGACGCAACAGAAGGTACTGCTACGTATGGCATCGGAGCAGGAAATACAGGATATGCCGTTGAGGCCGTACAACTCTACACAAAGAAGGTTCCTCCTTTCGACCCCGCTACTGCAATTGTAAATGCAGACTTCTCTTCCATGGAAGGTTGGACAGAAAATGTTTCAGGTGGTTTTAGGGACTTTGGTAATGGTCTGATTGGCACATACCGTGTTCGCACCGACGATTTCATTCCTGCTGCCACAGTTGACGAAACCCATCTGGCAACAGAATACTGCATTGGCCTGGAGGCTCGTTGGGAAGGAAACTTCGCTTCCTACAATCAGGATGTCATGCTGCCCGCCGGCAATTACAAGCTGACTTTCGATGTTGAAAACGTAAATGCAGGTACTAACAGCGCTAACTACAACAACCTGTTCAAGGTTACCAATGGCGAGACCGTATATGTTGATGAAAGCACAGAATGGATGAATGGTAAGAGCGGATGGACATCTCATGCTATCAGATTCATCCTCACAGAAGATGCTACCGTGAACATCAGTCTGGGCTTTGGCACTGGTTCCAACAATTTTGGCCATGCCAACACTCCTGCACTTTACGTTAGCCATCTTGCACTTGGCACCTTCGACCCGCTGGTTGACTTCAAAGAGATTGCCCTGAAAGAAGTTGATGCACTGCCCACCGGCGATGCACTCTTCCTCTATCCCGTTGATGCCGTCAATACTGCTAAGGCTGCCATCGAGACTGCCGCTACTGTTGATGATATCAACGCTGCCGTTGCCACAGCAAAGGCTGCCCAGAACAAGCCCGCTGCCGACAAGGCTTATAAGATTACCAACACAACGGCTACGGGCAACCTGTGCATTGCTGAAGGAAAGATTTCTGTTGCCCAGGGTGCCACCGTTAAATTCACTGCCGTGGAAGGTGGCTATGTGCTGTCTAAAGACTCGCTCTATGTATTCAAGACAACTGATAACAACTGGACACTCTCTACTACCAAGAACATTGCTGAAGCGTACGTGCTGACATTCAATCCTGTAGAAGGTGGCTACACCATCAAGGGTGCCAAGGGTCTCTTCGGCCTTGACAGCACCGATGAAGGTTCTACCGTCTATGCTAACAAGGCTGCCGCTAACAACGGCATCTGGACGATTGCCGAGTATGACGAATCAGCAGAAAATGCTCTTGCCACTGCTCTCGCTGCACTGAATGCTGAGATTGCTGTTGCCGACAGCCTGCTGGCCATTGAGGCTAACACCGAAGGCAGAGAGGCATTCCAGACTGCTATCAACGATGCCAGAGCTCTGCTCACCTCTACCGATATCGAGGTCATCAACACTGGCGTTAATACGCTGAAGGCTGCCGAAGCAACCTTTAAGGCTGCCAACTTCAAGGCTCCTATCGCTGATGGCAAATACTACATCTATAATAATGGCACAAAGAATTATCTGGCAGCCGGAGCTGACTGGGGTACCCACGCAGTGGTGAACGCCACTGGTCTGGACTACACCCTCACACAGGCCGACGGCAAATACACTATCGATTCTCAGGTTTCTAATGGAGGCGAAAGCCACTTCCTCAATGGTGAGTGGAACGATGGCGCTGCTATGGGTTGGACTTTCGCTGCCGTAGAAGGCAAGGAGGGTGTCTATACCATCAGCAACGGTGAGAAGTTCCTGACTGCTGCTGAAAACAACTTGGTTACTCTTGCAGATGATGCTACTGCCGAGGCTGCTCAGTGGTCACTGAAGACTCTCGAGGCTCGCATTGCCGAACTGGCTACTGCAACCGCAGAAGCTCCAGTTAACGCTACATTCCTGATTCAGGATGCCAACTTCGGACGTAACGACTTGCGTAAGAGCGCATGGACAATCGAGGCTGCCAACAAGAACCTCTCTGGTGGTAACAACACCAACAACTGTGCTGAGAGCTTCCACTCTACATTCACACTGAGTCAGGTTCTCGCAGGTGCTCCTAAGGGTGTCTACGCTATGACTGCTCAGGGCTTCTATCGTCAGGACGGTGCTGTAAACGATACTGTGCCTTACTTCTTTGCTAACGACGAGAAGATGACCTTCCCCGTGAAGACTGGCACTGAGAACTCTATGAGCGATGCTTCTGCTTCGTTCAGCGCAGGCAACTACACCATCGATCCTATCTTCGTAGAGGTGACCGAGGCTGGTCAATTGACTATCGGTGCTAAATGCGACACGACAACAGTTTGGGCTATCTGGGATAACTTCGTACTGTCCTACTATGGTGCTGAAGCTACCATCGACCAGGCTAAGAACGCTGCTATCATTAAGGAACTCGCTGAACTGCGTGCTAAGGCTACAGAGCTGAAGGAGCAGGTTGAGGTAGCTGTCGTTAAGACAGCCGTCGAAGATGCTCTGACTGCTACAGCTAATGTCGAGGGTGCCGAGGCTATCAATGCTGCTATCGCTACCATGAAGGAAGCTGTAGATAAGGCTGATGCTTCTGTGTCGGCCAAGGCTAAGCTGGCAAATATGAAGCAGCTCGTTGATGCTACTAATGTTTACACCGCTGAGGCTCTGAATGAGTACTACACACAGTGGGAAGTGAAGTACCAGGATGGTACAATCACCAAGGCCGAGGCTGCTGCCCTGCAGGATCCGTTCGTCGTAACAGGCTGGCACGCTGCTCTTACCTGCGACAACTTCCTGCTCTCTGCTTGGGATACCAATCCTGACTTCCAGAATGCACGTTACTACATCAACTCTTGGAGCACCGAGGGTAACAACGACGGCAGTGAGTTCAAGGTTCCGTTCTTCGAGTACTGGACTGGCGATGACAACTCATTGGCTAAGGACACCCTGACCGCTACCATGAAGAACCTGAAGCCTGGATACTATGAGGTATCAGCATGGGTACGCGTACGTGCTAAGAATGGCTACACTGCTCCTGCCTACGGTATCGCTCTGCAGGCTAACGACGGCGAGGCTGTCAACGTAGCCGATGGTGCACAGATTGGCGAGTCTCAGTTCTACCTGAAGGAAGTGACCGCTGCTGGTTTTGTTGCTGAGGACAGCGTCCTGAAGATCAAGTTCAACGTAGCTGAAGACAACAACATCTCTTGGCTCAGCTTCAAGAACGTGAAGTTCGAGAAGAAGCCCGCTCCCGTTGTGCCTATCGATGGTATCAACTATTCTTGGGAGTCACCTGAGGGTGATCCTATGCAGTGGGGTGGTACGATTGCATACGTCAATGGTGACGGTGAACGTCTGAACTACCTGAACAGTGGTTACTACACCATCTGTCTGAACGGTAAGAAGGCTAATCTGCCTGATACTGTCGCATCTGCTAATGCAGGTAAGATGGTTATCACACTCGACAAGCCTCTGCATGCCGGTGATACCATTGCTTACACTGCTTACCTGAACAAGAATACTTCGAAGGAGGCCAGTGCTTATATTCTGTTCGAGAATGGTACAGCTGTTGAGGGCGAGGTATTTGGCGATGAGGCCAATATCGATGCCGCATTCAATGGAGTTCCCACACTGAAGTATACTATTGTTCCTGCTGAGGCTGCTGGTAGCAAGACTATCACACTGACTCGCTCTAAGACAGGTACCAACCTGTTCATCACTAAGCTGCAGGTAATTGCTACACAACTTGAACTGACTCTCGACGTAGAGCGTTATCCTGGTATGGGCTATGGTGCACAAGAAGCTACTGTTGACTTCGCAAGAGCTAAGGCATACCTGGGTGTTGAGGAAATCACCACCGATATGCTCCGCATCGTGAATCCAAATGATTCGCTGATTAGCGACTATGCTCCGTTCGACGGTTGGTTCAATGGCGAAGGTGCTGCTGAGACTTGGAACAGTCTGAATGAACCTGATCCTAAGAAAGCTGGTATTTGCGTGAAGTTCTTTGAGGCTATTCCTGAGGGCAAATTCTCTATTTGCGACATGAACGGTGCTGACTCTATCGGTGCTGTCTACACCACGAAGTGGGCTCTCGTTGCCAACGAGAAGCAGGTGACCTACACCATCAACGTGAAGTTCGTGGAGAAGCCTGTTATCGCCCTCACATTAGCTGACCTGAACAAGGTTGACGAGCAGACAGTGGCTCTGACTTCAGAACTCGGTAAGTGCTACGAAGGTCTGACTGCAGATGTTGACGTGGCTGCAATCCTCGCCAAGCTGGAGGTCGCTTCTCTCAACGATGTGACTATCTATGCTGTACAGTCTGACGGTTCGCTCGATGACAACTACAAGCTCGGTACTACCGATGGTTGGCGTAATGCTGCCGGCGACTGGCAGACTTGGGGCAATGATGCATACTTCTTCGTGAAGACTGACTTCGCTCTGGAATCTGGACAGATTTACGCTGCTGGTGGTATGGACGGTAAGAACACAACTGAAGACTGGGAGAATCCTGCTACCTACACTGCTACATACGCATTCGTAAAGGCTGGTTCTGCTGATGCTGTGGTGCTGAAGGTGACCCTCACCTACACCGTTCCTACTGGCATCAACGCTATCGCTCGCGATGCTCAGAACGCTGACATCTACAACATCAACGGCCAGAAGGTGAACAAGGCTCAGAAGGGTCTGTACATCATCAATGGCAAAAAGACTGTTGTGAAGTAAAGCCCACCCCCACCCCTCCCCAAGGGAGGGGAACCTAAAGAGTCCTCACCGCACATACAGGCGGTGGGGGCTTTTTCTTTTCCTTTTGTATAGGAACTTTAAAATAATTTTTGTACCTTTGCCGGCAAAACAATCACTATCGAAGTATGAGAAGACTAACAGCCATCCTATTCCTCTTTGCCGGCATTGCGGCAATGGCAGGAAACGTATCGCAAGAAGAGGCCCTGAAAAAGGCACAGGACTTCATGAAAAACCGTACCAACAAGTATCACGGTATGCGGCTGGCCGCCAAGAGTACACAAATCCATAAGCAGGCTACACTGGCCGCTCAGGAAAACTACTACGTGTTTAACGTGGGAGAACAGGACGGATTTGTCGTGGTGAGCGGAGATGATCGCACGCCAGCCATCCTGGGATATGCAGAAGAAGGAACTTTCGATACCAACGACATTCCTGAGAATATGAAAGCATGGCTGCAAGGCTATGCCGACCAGTTGGACTGTTTGGCTGCCGACGAATCAAGGGCGGCAGCAGCCGTCAGCGAACACCAGCCTATAGTTCCTCTGATCAGGACGTTGTGGGATCAGGACGAACCCTATAATAATCTGTGTCCCATGGATGGGCAAGAGAGAAGTCTGACGGGATGTGTGGCCACGGCTATGGCACAAATCTTCAACTACTATAAATATCCTGCCAAGACCACAGTCACCATTCCGTCCTACATAACCGAGACAAGGGGGTTCATGATGGATGCCATACAGCCCACAGCCATCGAATGGGATAATATGTGCGACTATTATACCGGCAGCGAGACAGCGGAACAGAAACAGGCGGTCGCCAATCTGATGTTGCTCTGCGGCGCATCGGTAGAGATGAACTATTCCAGTTCTTATAGTGGCGCTAATATTCAAGATGCTTGCCAAGCCATGAAGAAATACTTTGACTTCGACGATGCCACCAGAGTCGTTTCACGTGTTGAATATCGCGCTGAAACATGGGACGCTATCGTCTATAACGAACTGGCCAACAAACGACCGATATTCTACTCCGGACAGTCAACGACAGGCGGTCATGCCTTTATCGTGGACGGTTACGGCGATAACGGACTGTACCACGTGAACTGGGGATGGGGTGGAAAAGATAATGGCTACTTCCTGCTGTCAATACTTGACTCTCACTTCACGAACGGCATCGTTGCCAATAGCAGTGTCGCCGGATATGGCATAGACCAGAACATCCTCATCGGCATGCAACCCAATACGGGCGTAGCCTTTCAAACAGAAGTGAAGATGACTACCTCGGGCATGAAAGCCACGACATCCACAGTGACGAAGACCAACGGAATGTTCCCCATCACATACGTCACTACTGTTAGAAACTATTTGGGGGCTACATATAACATCACAATGGGAACGGGCATCTATAACACCAACAATGAGCTGGTGTACTCGCAGATACAGGAAGACAGGGTATTTGATGATTCCTGGGGCTATGATGATATAGAGCGTCTGTGCAACGTACCCTCACTCCCCGACGGCACCTACATCATCACGAATATCAGTCGAAAGAAGGGTACAGACAAGTGGTATCAGGATATTTACTCTGACATTTACCACCTCACGGCAACCATCAGCGGCAACACACTGACGATCAGGAACCCCTCGTTAGACCTGGGTGTCAGCTTCAGTACTTCGGGTAACATAGAGGTAGCCAGCAAACTGACCGTAACGGCAACCATCAAGAACAATGGAACTTTCTTCAACGATATGCTCTTCCTGATGGTTGACGGCGTGATGGCTGGCGCTCGCTACTTCGAGATTGAAGAGGGTGAGACGAAGGCGATGGATATGACCTTCTATCCCGATAAAGAAGGAAATCACACCGTCAGCTTGGTACTGAGGAAAGAGGAGATCATCAATGATGTGTGGGTTACAAATTACTATGAGATAGCCTCGACCCCAATCACTGTCAATGCCGCCAGCAGTCATTCACTGGTAATCAGTGACGGCGTAGTGACCAATGCCATCGACGGGAATATCAATGACAGGGTAGCCATCCTCTCGTTTACAGTGAAGAACACCGACACGAAGGCCTATAACGAGGATATACAAATCTACTCACTCGTTGAACAGAGCAACAATTCCGGCTGGTTCACTGTTCAGACATCACTGACAGTACCGATTTCGGTGCCTGCCCTTCAGACCGAGCAGATGCAGGTGGAGATTCCGTTGCAAAGAGACGGGAATTATTGGTTTGGCGTTACTTACAAGACGAATGGAGAGTATAAAAGCTTCTCGACTGAAGAAGACTGCCTGAGTCTGGCTCTTTATGAGGTCGTTGTGCCACCGATAGAACTGGGCGTGGAAACGATAGAAACCGACAGAACGGTGCAGAAGGTCTACAACCTTAACGGACAGAAAGTGGACAGGGTGCAAAAAGGACTCTATATCATTAACGGAAAAAAGGTTATCAAGCGATAACCTTTTTTCCGTCTATAACCTTTAACCTTTAACCTTTAACCTTTAACCTTTAACCTGTTAATTCTTTCACCTTTTCATCTCCAGATATTTGTTGATCACGTCGACGGATAGTTTGCGGGGCGTGGTCAGCAACGACTGGATGCCATATTGGCGCAGGGTCTGCACAATGAGTCGCTGCTCGTAGGCGAACTTCTCGGCTATCACGTTCTGGTAGACACTTTCTGTGTTTTGAACTTTGAACTTTGAACTATGAACTATAAACTCCGTCATCTCTTCGTCCTCGAAGAAAACCACGAGGAGACGGTGGCGCAGGGCTAACTGGCGCAAATACTGCAACTGACGGCGCAGGGCTGCCATCGACGTGAACGAGGTATAGAGAATCAGCAGGGCACGCTGGTGCACATGACGGGACAGCCCGGCTAAAAGGGCTGAGTAGTCGGTCTCGCCAAACTGTGTGTGCTCAGCATAGAGAGCTTCCTGAAGGGTCTGCATCTGTCCCTGTTGGCGGGAGGCTGGCACGAACGAGCCAAACTGGTCGCTGAAGGTGACGAGGCCTGCCTTGTCCTGCTTGTTCACTGCCACATACGAGAGCACCAAAGCAGCATTGATGGCATAGTCGAGCAGCGTCATCTCCTGGAACGACTGCTGCATCATGCGACCTTTATCAATCACGGAATAGACCTGCTGCGAGCGTTCCTCCTGATAGACATTGACCATCAACTGATGGCGACGGGCGGTGGCACGCCAGTTGATGGTGCGATAGTCGTCGCCCGTCACATAGTCCTTGATCTGTTCGAAGTCGGTGTTGTGACCGATGCGGCGAATACGTTTGATGCCCATCTCCTGCAGGTTGTTGCTCATGGCCAATAGTTCATACTGGCGTAGCATCATATACGATGGATAGACCTTCACGTCTTGCGGTTCGCAACAGGTGTAGCGACGCTGTACCAATCCTAACAGCGTACTAACAAAGACCCGCACACGTCCAAAGCCATAGACACCGCGCTCCGTGGGGCGCAGCTGATAGGTCACCGTTGCCTCGCCCATCTTCCGAAGACTGGCCTTGAACAGGATGTCACGCCGCTGGAATACGTGGGGTACCTCATCGATAATCTCTGTGTGAATGGCAAAGGGGTAGCTGCTCTCCAAACGGATGCTCACCGGGTTGTCATCGCCATTCGAGAAACGGGGCGACACCGTGCGGAAGACCTGCATACCCTTGCGACTCCACAACAGCACCACATCCACTATGACAGCAACCACCAACAGCCAAAACAGCATCCGACCGATGGTGAACAGCGGCGGCACTGCGAATCCCAGAGCAATGACCAGGATGACGGCAGTCATCAGATAATAGAACCTATACCTTAAATACACTTTTGTAGCGGAAGCAAATCTTCACTCTTCACTCTTCATTCTTCACTCTTCACTTATTTAGGAACTTCTACCTTCTCTATCAGACGCTTGGCAGCTTTGACGGGTGTGATGCCCTCCATCTCGGCCTCGGCAGTGAGGATGAGGCGGTGCTGCAGGATGCTGGGACAGACGAAGCGCACGTCATCGGGTGTCACGAAGTCGCGACCCTGTAGCAGGGCGTAGGCCTTCGAAGCCTGCAAGATTGCCACCGATGCACGGGGCGAAGCACCCAGGAATACAGCCTTGCTCTGGCGTGTCTGCATCACGATGCTGGCAATATAGCGGAGCATGGCGGGATCGACAAACACCTCGCTGAGCTGCTGGCGAAGCAGGATAAGCTCGTCCTTGGTCAGCACCGGCTGGATATCGTCGAGCGAGGTGAGGTGCTGGTTGGCGTGATGACGCTCCAGAATGGTGACCTCCTCGTCGAGTGTGGGATAGTCCATCGTGATTTTCATCATGAAACGGTCGGTCTGGGCCTCGGGAAGCTTATACGTCCCCTCTTGTTCCACGGGGTTCTGCGTAGCCAGAATGGTATAGAACTGTCCCATGGGATGGGTCTTACCGTCGATGGTGACCTGACGCTCCTCCATCACCTCGAAGAGGGCGGCCTGCGTCTTTGCCGGAGCACGGTTGATCTCGTCGACCAGTACGATATCAGCAAAGACAGGACCGGCATGGAAGTCAAAGTCGGATGTCTTCATGTTGAATACGTTGGTACCCAGCACATCGCTCGGCATGAGGTCGGGCGTGAACTGCACACGACTGAACTTCGCGTCGATAAGCTTGGCCAGCAAGCGGGCCAGCAGGGTCTTGGCCACGCCGGGTACGCCTTCGAGCAGCACATGACCATTGGCCAGTACGGCGGTGAGCAGCAGGTCGATGTTCTCTGTCTGCCCAACGATGACTTGCGATATCTGCCCGCGCAACGCCTCGATGCGCTCGGCAAACTGAGTGAGGTCTATTCTTTCTTGTTCCATATACTTTTATATTTTTTTGCTTAACCACGAATTACACGAATTTATAATGACTGCTGGATGCGGTTCATTTCATTGACATAGTATTTCAGTGTTTTGTCAGGGATGGCGTAATTGCCGTATGCATATTCCTTTATTTCCTGAAGCAACTTATCATCCTCGGGGGAGACCTGTGCATTCTGCCGGCGTATCTCATCAGTGGCGTAGGCCAGTTTCTTGGCCAGCAGTCCGGCATTGTCGTGCTGTTGCCAGTAGAGCGACCCGATGAGGCGCACGAACTCCAGGTTCATGTTCTGCGGCTTCCGGATGACTGGGATGACGCGCTGACGGCGACGGGCTGTGAACACGCAGAAGAGCAGCACCGACAGTATCGACAGATAGAGTGCCCAGCGCAGGGGAGGCTGCTGCAGGAAGACATAGAACTGGCTTGACTCGCTCATGGCAGCACTCTGGACGTAGCACTCCATACGGATTGTGGGATATGCCTTCAGACGTTCCATCAGTCGGGCCTGCAGCAGACTGCCTCGTCCGCTGATGGTCATATAGTTGGTGAAGAGCAGCGGTGCCGAGGCAAGTATCAGCTCGCCCTTTCCCCGCTTGAACGACAGGGCCACGGGGAACTCGTCCACCTGTTCCTTGTCATCGTCATACTTGATGAGCGACATCAGCGTGTCGCACACTACACTGTCGTTGCCTTCAAGGGTATAGGGTATCATCTGGTCGTACAGCGAGACAGACAACGGGTGACCACGGTAGGCAGCGGAGTCCTGCGTCCAGCGCAAGTCGGTCTTCTCGATATTCCTTCCGGCAATATTGGAGATATTGAAGTCGTTGTTGTAATGATAGTCTATCTGGAGCGTGTCTGCCAGATAGTTGAGTCTCCTGGCTGCTATCAAGACGGTATGCCCGTCTTCCACCAAGCCGAAGATGTCGCGGATATCGGAGTTGTAGATAAAGTCGTCGGTGGCTATCAGGATGGACTTTCTCTTGGTAAAGACACTGTCGTGGCGCAGTTGCCAGACAGTCTTCTTCGTTACGCTATAGCCCTTGGGCATCGAGGCCTGCATCACACTGTCGAAGAGCATACAGCCAAAAGGCTGCGCATCGGTATGACTATACGTGGGAGTCCACACGAACTTTGGATTCATGCGATACTCAATGGCGAAGATGATGCCAAGGAGCAATAGGATGCCGATGATGAACTTCGTGCGGTTAGTCATGGGAATTGAGAGGTGAGGGGTGAGAGGTAAGAGGTGAGAGGGTGGACTGCAGGGATTTCATCTCTTCGAAGAGCTCCTTGGTAGCCTCAAAATTACCGTAGCGCACATTGACAAAATGGTGCGTCATAGTTGTAAAGGCAGGGTGATTCACTTGCCGCATATACTGAACGGGGGTCTTTGACGGTTGCCAGTCTATCCGCTCGGCATTCTGGAGCTGCCATAGCGTCTGCAGATAAACCAGACGTACGCCCTGACGATAGTCGCTGGTCTGCATGGCCTTGGCTATCTCGGCGTTGAAGTCCACACCGTAGATGGTGTCTTCCTGTACGTCGTAAGCCATCTCGCCTTCATTCCCACCGCGTACGAAGAGCTTCGGTCGCAGCCGCCAATAGAGGAATGCCAGGAACAGCACCACCACCGCGCCTATACCTATTAATATATAATTGGCAACATCGTCGTCCAGCACCATGCCCAGATACTCGTTCACCCATTCTATGATGACACGGCGCAACCACTCCAACAGACTCTCACCGCCACCGATGAGCTCGCTGTCGTAGTCGTACTGCGGATCCTGCTGCAAGGCAGTGAGCAGTTCTGAATCCAGTTGAAGGGTGTCCATTTTAAGTGAAGAGTGAAGAGTGAAGAATGAAGAGTGAAGAATTAGAAGTTATCGAACTCGTCGAACTTGTCGATGCGCTTCGAGACACCGGCACCATCAATCTTCTCGCTGGCATGGCCATACTGGATAGTGATGGCCACACAGCTGATCACGGCTGAGAGCATATAGCCCAGACACATCAGGATGCAGGTGAGATACTGCACGAAGGAATAAATGAACGAATGGAAGATGGGGTTGTCCATTTCATGGTTCATCGTGAAGATCATCTTCACCAGCGACATAATATACCAGGGCATCATGGTGAATGTCTGGAGAACACTGGCAAGGATGCCTACCACAAACATCAGGGCGAAGATGCCGCCCCACGTGGCAAAGCCCAGTCGGAGTGCCTTCATGTATGCCTCAATGACACCTGTCTCGTCCTCTAACAGATAGATGGGAGCCACCATATACAGCGGGAACATCAGCACGATGAGGGCGATGTAGAAGATGATGAGACCCACTACGAGTAGCACAGCACCAACCCGTGGACTGATTAAGAAGGCCAAGCCCAGCACGATTGCTGCAACAACGGCAATGGCAGCAAAGATTGCCAGACCGACCAGTGCCATGATGAAACCACGCTTCAGACAGAAGTACAGGTCATCGCGGAAATCGGAATAGATCAAGTCCTTGAGTCGCTGCTCACGACGGTTATAGACGCGGATCATCGCATAGACAAGACTTTCCAGCAGTAGGGCGGCGAAGATGAAGCCCAGGACGCTGACTACTGCCGACAGGGCGTACAGCCATCCATCCAAGTTGCTGAAGAAACTGCCCTTGTCGATGGTGGCAATCAGTTTGAAGTAGCCATCAAAGAAATGATTGAAAGGCAGCGCCAGCAAAATACTCACTGGCAGCATCATATACAGGAAGTACTTCAGCATGGGACGCCAGTTCTCACGCAGGAAATTAAACGTGTCGGTCAACTTGTCGGTAAATGTACGGATACGGTACAATTCGATTTTGGGCATTTCAATTTGCATGGTTGCGGTTTCTTAAATATGGTAATACAATATAATAATAGACGATGAACGCGGCAGAGAGCAGGATGACCATCAGGCGGAAAGCATCGGGCCACTCCACATGGCGGGTCATGAAACTCTCTATGAAGCCGGCGGTACAAAAGAGGGGTACGGTGCCTATCACAATCTTCAATCCCCGCATGGCACCGCGACGGAATGCATACAGACGGGAGTAAGTGCCGGGAAAGAGCCACCCGTTGCCCATGGCAATGCCTCCGGCTCCTGCCACGATGATGGCCGAGATCTCGATGGTGCCGTGTAGCCAGATGGCCAGTGCCGACTCCCACAGCAGTCCGTGCTGTGCGAAGAAGGTCTGGAAGGCTCCGAGCATGATGCCGTTCTGCAGCAATACGAAACCGGTACAGAAGCTTGTAAGCAGACCCGATGCGAAAGCCAGGAACGACACCTTGATATTATTGGTGGTGATGCCGATGAACATCAAACCCTCGGGATTGTTGTCATAAACAGCCATCGGATTGCCGTTCTCTATATTCTCAAGCGTCATGTCCACATAGCTGTTGCCAAGGATCAGACGCGAGAACTCCGGGTCAATCAGTTGCGATATCAGGCCTACTACGACACTGAAGAGGAAGACGATGAACGACAGACGCAGCTCGCGGCGGGCTTCCCACATGGTCTGAGGCACTTCCCGCGTCCAGAACGTCACGATGCGCGACCAACGCTCCCGCTTGTTGCGGTAGATGTTCTGGTGGATGGCCGAGGCCAGGTTGTTCAGATAAAGGGTGATGCGTGACTTGGGGTAGTGGGTCTGCGAGAAAGCCAAGTCAGAAGTGACGTCGATATAGGCATCGGCCATCTCATCGGGCGTAGAGAGGCCAGGACTCTCGGCCACGGTCTCGTAGCCGCGCCATTTGTCAAGGTTCTGCCTTATAAACGTAACTTCTTTCATCGGTTTACAGTTATTGAGTGGCAAAGTTACTATTTTTTTTTAACAAAACGCATTTTGTCAATTATTTTTTCTACTTTTGTACCGGAAAATAGTAACAAATGAAACAGGAAATGGCAGAATCGGGCATCATCACAGGACAATATGTACGCATACAACCCACCGTGGCCAGTGTGGGCGACCGTATCTTCGGGCAGATTATCGACTGGATAGTATTGCTTTCCTATCTGTTGCTGGCTATATGGATAGGTGTTGAGGCCAACATCAAGAGCGACTGGTATTTAATCATCGCTGTCGGACTGGTGCCGCTGTTCTATACCCTGCTGTGCGAGATTTTCAACCAAGGGCAGTCTGTTGGGAAGATGCTGATGAAGACCCAGGTGGTGAAGCTCGACGGGTCGCGCCCCACACTTGGAGCATTCCTGATGAGGTGGCTGCTCTTCATGATCGACGGGCCTCTGACCAGTTATATGGGACTGATCGTGATGGTGCTCACCCGCAACAATCAGCGGTTGGGCGACATGGCTGCAGGCACCATCGTCATCAAGAAGCAGAAATACAAGAAGATACAGATCAGTCTGGACGAATACGACTACTTGCAGAAGAACTATACGCCACGCTATCCGCAGGCTGCCGACCTGTCGCTGGAACAGATAGACATCATCACCAGTACCCTCTCCGTCAACCAGACCGACTTCCAGCAGCGCACGAAGGCACTGGCCGACAAGGTGCGCGAGAAGTTGAACATTGAGCGAAAGGAAACGGACGACGCAGCTTTTCTTCACCGCATCGTCCGTGATTATCAATACTATGCTTTAGAGGAAATTTAGAGCGTCACCTCGCATCCCAGACCCAGTACATAGTTGGTGCGGGTAAAGGTGTCACTGACACCAGCTGCGGGATAGTTCTCACGCTTGTAGTTGTCGTAGTTTGTCTGGAAATAGCCACCCTTCAGCGTCACGTTGTCGTTGACCTTGAAATTGGCACCGAAACCAATGCTGTAGCTGTTCGCTACGAACGACATATCGTTCATGTACTGGTCGGTGAGGCCGTAGCGGGTCAGCTGGCCACCGAGCGAAATCGTCACGCGGTCGTTGACATCCCACTCTGCACCGAGCAGGAACTCATTGGTGTCGTGATCCAGCAGCTCCTGGGTGTTGTTGTACCAGTTGGCACTCTTGTCGAAGTAATGATGCCAACCGGCATTCACGCGAACCACATCCAAGGGACTCCACATGGCACCCAACGTCAACTGGGCAGGCTGGTCTTCGTTCACCTCCTCGGCATCACGGAACTTGTTCACTGCGGCAATCTCGCTGGCCTGGTTCACTGTCGATTCGTTCTTCATGTGAATCTCGGTCTTGAACTCATACTTGGCAGCGAAGTTGAACTTCCCCATCTTATAGTCGATACCCACAACAGGAGCAATGCCCACGCTCGACTGGTTGCACAGCAGGTTCACACCCTGAGAGTATTTCTGCAAGGCATTCAGACTGGTCTTCGTACCCTCAAGCTGAGCTATCGTACCCTGAAGAGTTGCCTGCTGCTGAAGGAGCGTTGCAGGAACGTCTGCACCTGCTGTCTTATACTGATTGATGCCAGCGTTTACCTGGGTAAGACCTGCATTAGCCTGAGTAAGACCAGCATCCACCTTTGTCTCTGCTCCCTCCAGGAAACTGCCAAAGTCCATATAAGAATTGTCGGTCAGCTTCACCATGATATTACTGATCTTGGCCTTATAGGTTGCAGTACCGTAAAGAAGACGCAGACCTCCATAGACAGACAGGTTCTCGTTGACCTTATAGGCCGAGCCCAACTGGAATCCGAAATAATACTGGCGACCCTGCATATAGCCGTCCATGTCATATCCAGCTGCTCCAAGGGGCTGCAACTGATTGGCAATGGCACCTACTGTGCTCTCGAAAGACCCCAGACCGTCGGCATACTCACAAGCACCGCCACCACCTGGTACAGAGAAGTTGAACTGCAAGCTCCAGTTATTCTTATTCCAAGCCATCTGAAGTGAAGGAATGAATGGTGCATCGGCAACGCCTTCAAACGTCTTGGTATCTGAGCCATTGTTTTTCTTGCCAAAATGGAAGTAAGGACTTGTCGACTCTATCGTACGGGTCTGGTGGGCATACTGCCAGTTGAAACCCAGGTGGAAACCCTCGGGCAGGAAAGCCACACCAGCAGGGTTGCTATAAACGCCATCCAGTCCGATTGCAGCATCACGTGCGGGGTTACGCAAAAAGTCGATACTCTGGTTTGTGTTGGTTAAGATGCCACCAGCCTGAACTGTGGTGGCTGCAGCCAGCATCATGCCGACCATGAGATTTAATTTTTTCATATCCTTTAAAACAAATCTTAAAAATCGGCTGCAAAGGTACGTTTGTTGTCGCACACAGCAGCAAAAAATGTGCATGATTTAATCTTTGTTAACCTAACAAACGTAAAATTTTGCACAAACCTTTGTTGTTTGTGCAAAATTATTCCTCCTTTTTTTTCATCTCCGGGTAACTGATGCGGGTATGGTAGATGGTCTTGAGCTTTTCTACCAGCACTGTCTTGGCATACTGCACGTCACGGAAGGTGATGGGGCATTCGCGGAAGAAGCCATCAGTCATCATACCGTCGATGATACGCTCCACCAGGTTGCGAATCGTCTGTTCGGTATAGTCGGGCAGCGAGCGCGAGGCGGCCTCCACGGCATCGGCCATCATCAGGATGGCCTGCTCCTTGGTGAAGGGATTGGGGCCTGGATAGGTGAAGAGCAGGTCGTCAACCGGTTCGTCGGGATGTTCGTTTTTGTACTTGATATAGAAATATTTAGCTTTCCCTTGTCCGTGGTGGGTGGAAATGAGGTCGCGGATCTGTACGGGCAGGTTGTACTTGTCGGCCAGTTTCAGGCCTTCGGTGACGTGGCTGATAATCATCTGCGCGCTTTCTATGTACGAGAGTTGGTCGTGGGGATTGATGCCGCCCGACTGGTTCTCGGTGAAATAGATGGGGTTCTGCGTCTTGCCGATGTCATGATAGAGGGCACCCGTACGCACTAACTGCGGGTTGCCGCCAATCTTTCGGGCTATCTCGGCAGCCAGGTTGCCCACCTGAATACTATGCTGGAAGGTGCCTGGAGCCACCTCACTCATACGCCTCAAGAGGTCTTTGTTCATGTCGCTCAACTCTATCAGCGTAATGTCCGAGATGTATCCGAAGAACTTCTCTACGAGGTAGAGTAGGGGGTAGCAGCAGAACAGGATGATGCCGCTGATAATCAGAAACACGAACTCATGGCTGTCAACCTGCATGAGGTCGTTGTGCCGGATCATGAAGATGCTCAGGTTCGTGATCATGGCCACGAGTGTGGTGGCTATGGCTGTCCAGAACAGTTGCGAGCGGCTGCTCAGTTCCCGCAAGGTAAAGACGGCTGTGAGGCCTGCCGCCGTCTGAACGGTGATGAACTCTAATGGACGCTGTAGGATGCAGGCACAGATCATCACCACGGTGAGATGGGACATCACTGCCGTTCGGGAGTCCATGAACACTCGGATGAACACTGGTACGATGGCAAAGGGAAGGATATAGACGTGGAGCAGGCTGTGGCTGACCAGGAACGACGCGAGCACCGCAGCCACAATGACCAGGGTATAGACCATCGCGATATGGCGTATCTGCTCGAAGTAGTCCTTTCGGTAAAGCGTCAGGTAGAGTGTGAACAGCGTCATGATGAGCAACACGTAGATGGCCTCACCGATGATCATCGACGAGAAAGCCGAGCTGTCCAGCGTGCGGCGTTCCAATTCACGCATATAGGAGTCCACCACTAAATAGATCTCGGGTGTCACCACCTCACCCTGCGCCACAATCTTCTGGCCGCTCTGCACCACACCGTTTGCCAGCGGTACGCTGTTCAGCAGCTCAAGCTTGGCCGACTCGCTGCGGTCTTCGTCGTAGGTCAGGTTGGGCAGCAGATAGTCGTTCAGGTTCAGTTGTGACAAAAGGGTGTGATAGGCCTGGAGCATGGGGTTCTTCTGCAACGTCTCGTATGCCTCTACCGGGGTATACATTCCGGAGGCATCGACGGTGGTCACCTCACGTCCGTCGATACGACGCAGAAACCGTGCGGTGTCCGACAGTTCAAGAAGCGGTTCCTTGGTATCTACAATGCCGTGGCTGTAGATCACTTCGAGCGGTGTGATCATCGATCGCACGAACTCGCTCCCTAATTCCGGGTGCGACCGGCAGACGTGCTCCAGGAAGGCCGTCTTCTGCTGCTCTGCCACAGTGGGCGTGTAGATGTAATACGGCTCAAAGTCGGCCAGTACTTCCTGTCGTTCACGCTCTATCGTGCTGTCGGCCTTATATACGGGGAAGTCGAAGGTGGCGGTCAGATCACTGTACAGCCACACCTTGCCCCGCTCCATCTTATAGTTGGGCTTGTTGTCGCGTGGCATGAACCATACAATCAGTGCCACGGCGCATACCACCAAGAGTATGCGCTTCGCTACGTCACGCCATGTAATATCCGTCTTGAAATCGAATTTCCTCATCATTTATCGTATTTTGGCAGCAAAGATACAAATAATTCTTAATTCTTAATTCTTAATTCTTAATTTTTTAGTACCTTTGCACGCAAATTTATATAATAATAAGGTATAATGACTGAAAGAAAAGTAAGGGTGCGCTTTGCACCAAGCCCCACAGGACCCCTACATATCGGCGGTGTGCGTACCGCTTTGTACAACTATCTGTTTGCCCGTCAGCATGGTGGCGAACTGGTGTTCCGCATCGAGGATACCGACACCACACGCTTCGTTCCGGGTGCCGAGGCCTATATCATCGAGGCCTTCAACTGGTTAGGCATCAAGTTCGACGAGGGCGTGTCGTTTGGTGGCAACTACGGCCCCTATCGTCAGAGCGAGCGTCGCGATATCTACAAGAAATACGTGCAGCAGCTTCTGGACGACGGCAAGGCCTATATCGCTTTCGACACCCCCGAGGAACTGGATGCCAAGCGCAAGGAGATAGAGAATTTCCAGTACGACAACAAGACACGCACCATGATGCGCAACTCGCTGACCCTGCCGAAAGAGGAGGTCGAGAAACTGATTGCAGATGGCAAGCAATATGTGGTGCGTATCAAGATTGATGCCGGCGAAGAGGTGCTGGTCGATGATATGATCCGTGGCGAGGTGCGTGTGAAGAGCGACATCCTTGACGATAAGGTTCTCTTTAAGAGTGCCGACCAGTTGCCCACCTATCACCTGGCAAACATCGTGGACGACCATCTGATGGAGATTACCCATGTGATCCGTGGTGAGGAGTGGTTGCCCAGTGCCCCGCTCCATGTGTTGCTCTACAGAGCCTTCGGATGGGAGGACACCATGCCCCGCTTTGCCCATCTGCCACTGTTGCTGAAGCCAGTGGGCAACGGTAAACTCTCTAAGCGCGATGGCGACAAACTGGGATTCCCCGTGTTCCCGCTGGAATGGCACGACCCCAAGACGGGCGACATCAGCAGCGGCTATCGTGAGAAGGGCTATCTGCCCCAGGCCGTCATCAACTTCCTGGCCCTGCTGGGCTGGAGTCCCGGCAACGATCAGGAACTGATGAGCCTTGAGGAGATGGTCAACCTCTTCGACCTTTCTAAATGCTCTAAGAGCGGTGCTAAGTTCGACCATATTAAGGCTGAATGGTTCAACCATCAGTATCTGCTTCGTCAGCCAGATGCCGACTGGTGCCCTGCTTTCGATAAGATTCTGAAGGAAAACGGCATCAAGGCTACTGCTGCTCAGGAGGCCGAGGTGGTGAGAATGATGAAGACCAAGGTGGTGGAGATTGTCAACAACGACGGCACCAAGCGCAAGCGCAACATCTCGTTTGTCAGCGATCTGTGGCCTCTCACGAAGTTCTTCTTCGTGGCTCCAACCACGTTCGACCGCGAGGGCGACAAGTTCATTCGCAAGAACTGGAACGAGAACACAGCTGAGCAGATGCGTCAGATGACGGAGGTACTGGAGACCATCGCCGACTGGAACGTAGAGGGTCTGAAGACTGTTATCGATCCATGGACAGAGCAGACAGGCATCAAGCCCTGGAACGCATGGCGCATAGCCCTCGTGGGTGCAGGACAGGGGCCTGATATGTACGAGTTGGCTGCTTTCCTCGGCAAAGAAGAAACAATTCGCAGAACAAAGAAGGCAATAGAGGTATTGGGAGCCCCCCAGGTATAGAGGAGTGAAGGGGAAGGGAACTGAAGTCATTTCACTCCCCATTCACTCCCCATTCACTCCCCTAAAAAAATAGTAAATATGTACAATCTGATTATCTATCTCTACCTCCTGGGCGTTGCCGTTTATAGCCTTTTCAACGAAAAGGTGCGGAAGATGTGGCGCGGCGAGCGCGATGCTTTCCGTGTGCTCCGTGAGAAGGTAGACCCCAATGCCCGCTATGTGTGGTTCCATGCGGCCTCACTGGGTGAGTTCGAGCAGGGACGTCCCCTGATGGAACAGATGAAGCGCGAGCACCCGGACATAAAAATCCTGCTGACGTTCTTCTCGCCTTCAGGCTATGAGGTACGCAAGAACTACGAGGGAGCCGATATCATCTGCTACCTGCCCCTTGACACCATCACGAATGCCCGCCGTTTCCTGCGTATCGTGCGTCCTGAGATGGCGTTCTTCATCAAGTACGAGTTCTGGTACAACTACCTCCATATCCTGAAACATCGCGGCGTTCCCGTCTATAGTGTATCGAGCATCTTCCGCGAGGGACAGGTGTTCTTCCGTTGGTACGGTCGCCAGTACGGCGAGGTACTGAAGTGCTTTACCCATTTCTATGTGCAGAACGATAAGAGCCGCGAACTGCTGGCCAGCATCGGCATGACCAATGTCACCATTACCGGCGACACCCGCTTCGACCGTGTGCTGCAGATTAAGGGTGCAGCCAAACAACTGCCCATCATAGAGCAGTTTGTAAGCCCGTCACCCGTCACCCGTCACCCGTCACCATCTAAGGTCTTCATTGCTGGCAGCTCTTGGCAGCCAGATGAAGAAATCTTTATCAAATACTTCAACGAGCATCGCGACTGGAAACTCATCATCGCCCCACACGTGATTGGTGAAGACCACCTGCAGCAGATAGAAAAGAGACTGGAAGACCGCAAAGTCATCAGATATACACATATTCATAACGACAGCGCGGAAGCAAACTCTTCACTCTTCACTCTTCACTCTTCACTTCAAGACGCTGACGTCTTGATCATCGACTGCTTTGGTCTCCTCTCCAGCATCTACCGCTATGCCGACGTGACATACGTGGGCGGTGGCTTTGGCGTGGGCATCCACAACACCCTTGAGGCTGCCGTATGGGATGTGCCCGTGATCTTCGGTCCTAACAACGAGAAGTTCCAGGAGGCGCAGGGACTGAAAGCCTGCGGCGGTGGTTTCGAGATCTCATCGTACGAGGACTTTGCCCGACTGATGGATCGTTTCAGTAGCGACGAGAACTGTCTGAAGGAAGCAGGTAAGCAGGCCGGTGCATACGTCAAGAGCCTGTCGGGTGCTACCCGACGTATCCTCTCTGATGTTAAACTTTAATACATTAAACATTAAAGATTAAACATTAAACATTAAAGATAAACAAACGTCAAATAATAAACATTAGACGCTTTACAAGATAGATATATGAAGAAGATTGCATTGATTTGTGCTGCCGTTGCAGCCGTTGTACTGTTGAGCAGTGCCAAGAAAAAAGATAATGTGATGGTCAAGGAGAACGGAACCTACATCATCGACACCACCGAACTGGGTAAGCAGGTGGATGGCTACGTAGGTCCTACGCCCCTGAAGGTGTATATCCGTAAGAACAAGATCGAGAAGATAGAGTTCTTGTCCAACCAGGAGACACCGAAGTACTGGAATGCCTGCAAGAAACATATGCAGAACAAATGGGATGGCATGAAGGTGTCAGAGGCCAAGACCGCCGAAGTAGATGGCCGTACCGGTGCCACCTTCTCCAGCGATGCCGTGAAGAAGAACGTGAAACTCGCCCTCGAATACTACGAGAAGAATAAATAATTATCAGTAGGAAGTGATAGGAAATAAAGGGAATTCACTCCCCTTCACTCCCCTTCAAATACTCTTTGGAATACTCCACATAATGAGCCGCATTGTCCGTCTGTCCCGGGCGCGTAGGCTTCAGGTATTTCGCAGGTACACCGCCCCATATCTCGTGAGGCGGTATTTTTGTGTTCTGAAGCACCAAAGCCCCCGCAGCCACAATAGCCCCCTCACCTATCTCACAGCCGTCGAGCAGCGTGGAGCCCATGCCGATGAGAGCCCCGTCGTGGATGGTGCAGGCATGAACGGTGACGTTATGTCCTATCGTTACATCGCTGCCTATATGCGTAGGCCCCGTATCGTGAGTCACGTGCACACAACTGCCGTCCTGCACGTTCGTGCGGTCGCCGATGGTGATGGGAGCCACGTCGCCCCTGACCACTGCGTTGAACCATACCGAGCACTCGTCGCCCATTGTCACGTCGCCCACTATCGTGGCGTTCTCACTGAAATAGCAGTCCTTTCCCCATTTGGGTGAAAGTCCCTTATACGCTTTGATTAATGCCATTCTGTCTGAATTTATTACAGTTCATACGTCGGCAAAGTTACGAGTTATTCCCTGAACCTCCAAATTTTTAATAAAATATGTTTAAGTTTCGGTTGTTGATTGTTAAAACGCTTCTGCTTCAATTCCGTTGAAAGCATCATCTATTCACCTATAGTGACAAAGAGCCATATCTTCATGGAAAATTAATGGGTCATTAATGGCCATTCGTGTTAAAGTGTTAAAAGATAAAACTAAAGAGCAATCGCCCCGTTTGGAATTGGCATGATTACTCGATTGTCATGGCGAAGCATAGATGTCTTATTGTAAAATGGACTATATTATTCACTAAAATGGTCTGTATTATTTTGTAAAATGGACTATATTACTTTGCTAAATCGTCTATATGGCAATGCCGGCCATACGCTTTGACATCGCCGTTGAAATACTCTTTCAATCAATTTATGCATGAGTCTCCCTGAAAAAGCGACTTTTTCAGGGAGACTCAGCTATTTAATATAAAAGAGTATAGAAAGGAACCATTATCGGATACCTCACTCCTGCGTTTAGAGTAGGTGCTTCATTTTCGATAGAATTTTTTCTTAAAAAATAGTGAATAACGTCACTCTTGATGCTATCTATCTGTAAATAAATAAGATAGACTATGACGATGTACTCAAAATAACATCACTATAACGTCACTTTTCGTCATTTTCGAGTCAAAAACATGACATTTTGGGGCCCAAAACAGCTTGAAACGCCTTTAAATAAAGGGAGTTTCCGAATAACATCTGCGGTGGAAACTGTCAGTTCC
>Ga0256405_10003613_pt1 | contig 31473 bp, 25 predicted proteins | sample RumenRJG_02DNA_FD_189096 | JGI IMG/M metagenome (GOLD analysis project Ga0256405, IMG submission 189096) | Bovine rumen microbial communities from Lethbridge, Alberta, Canada - RJG_02 | ecosystem: Host-associated > Mammals > Digestive system > Stomach > Rumen | place: Canada: Alberta...
AAGCGAAGGGCGTTCTGTATTATAATCAACAGTATTCATCTATATATTTTTCAATTGGATAATTTACAATATTTGGGTAGGCTTTCCTACTACAAATTCCTTCAGATAAAAAGGCTCAAGATAGGCAACATCAGCAAATTCGTTTCTTAAGAAAGCCTTTTCTGCCAACGGTGACATGTGTTTTGCGACAGGGTTGATGTTGTCTATGAAGTGGGCATTGGGATGATTGATAATCTTCTTGCACTTTTCCGCTCCGTTACCGAAGAAATAAATTGGGCGTGCATCAAGTAGCTCGTCGAAGCATCCTTTCTCCACTACAAGAGGAGCAACGTTCCTTACTGGTTTCAGCGCACGAGTATATACAGCTGTGTACACCTCCATTCGTCTTGCATCAAGCATAGGACAAATCAGGGCATCCTCGGGCAACTCCTCGTGGAGCAGTACAGGAACTGATAGGATTTCAAGAGTGGACAAAGCAATGAGTTTCAGATTTCTTCCATAACAAACACCTTTTGCCATAGAAACACCGATGCGCAAGCCTGTGTACGAACCAGGACCTGCGCTCACACTTACTGCGTCGAATGGGATGGCGTGGCTGTCGGTAAACGATAGCGCTCTGTCAACCATTCCGCCCAGTACCGATGAATGAGCTGAACCGTCGTTACATTCCTCATGGTGAATTACAGCACCATCCTGGCTGACAGCGACAGAACAACCGTCAATAGAAGTTTCTATATGTAGTATACAAGACATGTATAATTTAATTTACAAATTGGACATTTAATCTGCAAAGATACGAGATTTATCAGACATGACCAAATGCGGTGGAATAAATCATATTTATTGTATATTCAGAGCCTTGACTGCAAAGTCGAGGACAAGATCCGCTGTTTTCTCGATTCCTAGGATTGAGGAATTGACACACATGTCATAGGCGCGGGCGTCTCCCCAGCTTGTCTCTGCATAGAAGTTGTGGAAATCGCTACGGATGGCGTCTGTGTGCTCAATCAGGTCTTTAGCTTCCTGCATACTTATCCCGTTGCGTTCCATAAGGAATTTTACACGGTCGTCATAGTTGGCGCGGATGAATACATTCAGATGACGAGGGTGCTCACGCAGAATATAGTCAGAACAGCGGCCGACGATGATGCAGTTTTCTGACTGGGCTTTGTCGAGAATGATGTCCGACTGAACCTTAAACAGCGATTCGTTGCTGATGGAATTATTGTACAGGCTTCCGAAAGTTGCAAAGGGTGATGCCAGGCTACGGATCACATGTGACATGAATCCTCGTGTAGGAACCTCGTCTGATTTCTTGAACACCGACGGGTCGAAACCGCTTTCCTTTGCAGCCATCTGTATTAGCCTGCGGTCATAGATGGGTATATTGAGTTTCTTGGCAATGATTTCTCCTATTGCCTTACCGCCAGAACCCAGTTCACGGCCGATGCTGATAACGTAGTTTTGCATATTATTCAGTTAGGTTGTTTATAAATCAATTTGTGTTTTTGTAATTCCTCCGGTACGGTAGAAATGCCACAGAAGTGCAGCTGCTGTAATAACCGACACACCATCGGATGCGGCAATACTTATCCAAACTCCGTTTGTTCCCCATAAATTCGGAAAAATCAACAGGAAAGGCATCAAAAAAAGCATCTGACGGCTTACGCTGAGAAATATGCTCTTCTTTGCCATGCCGATACTTTGGAAGAAGTTTCCTGTGACAATCTGAAAGCCTACAAGTGGGCTGACTGCAACAATGATTCTCATTCCGTCTACTGCCAACTCTGTGAGTTTGGGGTCATCGGTAAAGAGAAGAACAGGCAAATGTGGAATAAATTCACAGACAAGGAATGAACAAGTCATAACAATTGTTCCATAGATAATGCTATATCGCAGCACTTTGTTCACTCGGTCGAAATTCTGTGCTCCATAATTATATCCGGCAATTGGTTGCATTCCCTGACAGATTCCCATTACTACCATAACGAAAAGGAATGTTATGCCGTTGATTATTCCGAAAGCAGCAACTGCGAGGTCGCCACCATGACGTTGCAATCCCTGATTAATGAGAATTACTACCAGACAAGCGCAGAGCTGCATGCAGAATGGTGACAATCCGATAGTGAAGATGTTCTTAACTATTCTTTTGCGTAATCCGAATATCCCTTTCTGAATTCGGATTGGTTCTTTGGGATTGCTGAGTACATACCAGACGAACATAAGCGCTATGACCTGAGCAAGAATAGTGGCTATTGCAGCACCGCGAATCCCCATGTCAAGAGTGAAAATGAATAATGGGTCAAGCACGGAGTTCACAACAACCGTTGCTATAGTTGCTATCATAGCCACATTCGGGTGCCCTGTTGCCCTTAGTGAAGCGTTAAGTCCAAGATAGAGATGAGTGACAACATTGCCAAGAAGAATGATGAACATATATTCGTTGGCATAGCCGATTGTGTTGTCGCTGGCACCGAAGAAACGAAGCAATGGATTGATGAAGACAATACCGAAAATTGCGAGCAGTACACCGAGTATTACATTGAGTGTTACCACATTTCCAAGAACATGCTGTGCAGTGTCGTTATCACGCTGTCCCATCTTGACAGACATCAAAGTGCTTCCACCTACACCAATCATTGCCCCGAAGGCTGCGCTGAGGTTCATGATAGGGAATGTCACAGCGAGGCCACCGAGAGCCAATGCGCCTTCTGAGTCTGTTCCGATATGTCCGATAAATATTCGGTCAACTATATTGTATAATGATGAGGCAGTCATTGCTATCACTGCAGGAACAGCATAGCGCAGAAGAAGACTACCGATAGGTTTTGTACCGAGTTCTTTAGGATTTGCCAAGAATGAAGAATTAAAGATTAACACTGATTCTGCGAAAAACCGCAGAATACCTAACACTTTATTTCAGATCAGACCATTTGGGAGGAGTGACGCCAAGTAGGTTGCGTACGAAGAAGTCGTAGCGCTTGTGCTCTCCGTATGTCTCACCCATGGTGTGGTGTGCTCCTGGGATTACAACCAGCTCAAAGTCCTTGCCTGCCGTAATCAGAGCATTGGCAACCTGCATAGTTGAGGCTGGATCGACATTGTCGTCCAATTCTCCTACAAGGAGCATGAGAGGGCGTTCCAGGTTTTTGGCGTGTTCTACGTTGGAAGATGCCAGGAAGCTTTCGTCAATGGGGTAGGACATCCACTGCTCGTTCCACCATATCTTGTCCATACGGTTGTCGTGGCATCCGCAGGCAGCATATGCGGCTTTGTAGAAATCTCCGTGGAACAAAACAGCGGCGAGGGCTTCCTGTCCTCCTGCCGAACATCCGTAAATACCTACGTTGTCCACGTCCATATACGGATATTTTTCACAAGCAGCCTTAATCCATGCTATGCGGTCTGGGAATCCGCTGTCGTGCAAGTTCTTGTAGCAAACCTGTTCAAAATCAAGTGAACGGAACGATGTAGTCATGGCATCGAGCTGGATAACGATGAATCCAAGTTCAGTCAGATCGTCCAATGTCCATATCCAGGGAGTGAATGATTTTGGCACGTATTGGTCACCAGGTCCGGAATAGATGTATTCTATGACAGGGTATTTTTTCGTCGGGTCGAAATTGCGTGGACGGCGAATCAATCCCCACATATCAGTCTTTCCGTCACGTCCGGGAGCAACAAACACTTCAGGGGCTTTCCATCCAGTTCCTTCAAGTTTTGTGATGTCAGCTTTCTCCAGAGTCTTTAATATAGCTCCTGTCTTAGCATTTCTCATCACGGTTACTGGTGGCTCATTTATTGACGAGTATGTGTCAATTAAATAAGTGTTATCGGCATTGAGAGTGACTGAGTGGTTTCCTGTCTCCGGTGTGAGGCTTATGAGGTTCTTGCCGTTGAGGTCGATGCGGTAATAGTGTATATTGTAGGGGTCTTCTTCAAGGATGCTATTGTCGGAACTTGATGCCACAACACCCATGTTCTTGCAGTTCATGCCGTTGGCAGCAAAAACCACATAGCCTTTCCCCTTAGCATCGATTTCACTGTGAACGACTCTGCGTACCCAGTAATTGCCTTTGGTTATCTGTGTCAGACGTCCGTTTTTGCGGTTGTATAGATATAAGTGTGCATGACCGTCGCGATCACTCTTCCAGAGTATGTGTTGTGAATCGAGGTCGATTCGGAGGTTGCGTGAATAAGCCACATACTTATCGTTCTTTTCCTCAATCAGAGTACGCACCTCTCCCTTGAGGTTCATTTCCAGCACACGGAAAGTCTTATGTCCGCGTTCGTTGAACTCGAAAGTCAATGTCTGTCCGTCAGCGTCCCACCGAGGAGCAGTAACGTCGTACTGGCTACGGAAGAGTTCTGTACTTGGCTCAATAGTCCTGCCTGTAGCAACTTCCACGATAACGGGAACACGGTAATTGAGAGAGTCGCCAGGCTTTGCGTATTCCTGCTTGTGGAGAATTGGCTGCGTCTGGTTCTTTGGTGAAGACTCTACATAGTAGACATAGTGCTTGGGAGCAGGTTTGATACGAACGGTTGCGTAGTATTTCCCGTCGGGAGAATAGCTTCCGTAAGATGAATAGTAGTATGTGGAATCTCCGTCTGTAGTGAGTTGACGGAGAGGGGTGAAGCTTGATGGTTCTGTGTTGTTACCAATCCACAGGTTGTTGTTGCGGGTAACGATTGCCTGACTCTTGTCGGGAGTAACGCTGAATCCGTCCTTTTCATCTGGTACTTCCATCCAGTGTCTGCGCGGACCATTCCACTGATGTCGTGGACCTCTTGATTCGGGGTTCCCGTCTAAGATTGTTACGGTGCTGTTGCCTGGATCTACTTCTTTGTACACTGTTCCTGTATCTGTTGTCACAGAATACCAGAATTTGTTGGTGTCGCGTACGGGGTGAGCTTTTACGTCGCCGTAGAGCATTTTCCCGGAGTACAGACCGCGGGTGGCGAATGCTTGCTTGTAGTCTTCGATCGTACCTTGTGCAGATACCGAGTCAACGGCAAGGGCAATAAGTGCCAGAATAGTATAACGTTTCATGTATGAGATAGTTGTTTGTATGGTTATTTTAGCTTTGATGCGCCTGTGGTTCCGTCCGCACCCTTGACTGCAACGCTGTGTTTCCCTGAGCGGAAATTCACAGGCTGAGCTTCAGTCTTGGCAACTGATGCGAATTCCTGAGGCGATGTTGTGACAGGCTCTTTCATGAATTCAGGCACATTGTAGCTGCGCATCCAGAAGTCGTAGAAGTCTGGATCTTCCTGCGGCAGTTCGAATGCCTTGTGAGCCTTGCCCTGCTTGTCGAAATAAGAGAAGTAGAGACGGCTGTAGTTGTTGTCGTCGCGTCGGCTGATGAACACAATCCAGCGTCCGTTGCTTGACCATGAGTGGTAGCTTTCTGCGTAGTTGCTGTTCACGTTCTCAAGTTTTCTAACCTCCATGGTCTTCAGGTCAAGCAGATAAAGGTCTGCATCGGGATGCCATACATGGAAGCATCCGTATTCACCCTGACCGAAGAGTAGGTATCTGCCATCTGGGCTTACTCTTGGAAATGTGGCACTTGCTCCGATTGAATCAGTCTTCGATGCAGCGTAAACTAATTCGGTATCTCCGAAAGTCTTGGACTTGGCGTCAAACGACTTGCGGTAGATGTCGTATTTAATGGTTTGGTATTTTTCTATGATCTGAGTGTCGCGGTCTATGCTGTCGCTGAACTCAAAGTGTGCAGAGCAGAAATAAAGTGTCTTGCCGTCGGGTGCCCACCATGGGAACACCTCGAACTCGTCGTCTGCGTTGGATATTATGCTCACTTCGTTTTTCTTTACATCGTAGAGGATAAGGTCGCTGCCGCTGTCCTCAACCTCGATTTTTGCCAATGACTTGGTGTGGAATGACTGACCGGTCTTGTTTGTAGAGTAGGCAATGAGTGGCAGAGTGGGGTGCCATGATGGATAAACACCGGCGCTGATGGTGCTGTCGGTCTTCAGGTTTATCTTGTGGATGTTGCCATCGTACTGAATCATGGTTCCGCCAAGTCCCTGGCGCATGTGGAACTGCATGTTCTTGGTGCCGTAGTTCTGGTATGAGTGGCAGTTGATGCATTGTCCGTCTGCTTCGGTCGATACCATCATGTTGTTGTAGATATCCTTCTCCTCGAAATTGGTGAGGTTGCGCTGGTTGATCATCAGCATCTCGTAGGTTACGTATGATGGGCTGATGCTACGGTAGGAGATATAAGGGTCAATATCTTCCTCGGCAACAAAGATGCTGAATGGTTTGTATGCACTCCATTTGTCATTTAGCTTGGCAAATACCTCTACCTTGATTTCAGCTCCGCGTGACTCGTCGAGCAGTTGCTTCCACTCGTCTTCGGGAATCTGAACTTTCTTTCCGCATCCGAAGACATACTGGGTGCCTTTCTTCGAAGTGAATCGTGCAACTACCTCCTCGCCGTCATCTACGAGTTTGAAGTTGAGTGGGGCAATGTTTGGCGGAACGGTCACATCGGTATATTCAGGGAAAATACGTGGGAGAGTTCCCAGCTGGTCGAACTTCTCTGGTACAGATTGCTGTTTGCTGCATGACACAAAGACAAGCAATGTGCTGATTATGACGAAAATTGAATATGTTTTTTTCATTATTAGTTGTGGGTCTTTTAGTTTTAATAAGAATGAACGTCTCTGCAGAAGAAGTAGAACCACCAAAATGTGTCTCCGAACTGCGATTTAACTTGTTCGCCTACTTCTGGCGACGACAAACCGTTTCTCAGCAATCTCTGAGTGGCGTTCTGGAATGCTTCATAGCGCTTCACTATGCGTTCCTCGTTGAAAGGCATCTTATCGATTGCTACGCCGTGCTCAAGATGTCCGTAGAGATAAGCCGCCTCCTGGTAGTGGATAGGCATGCTTTCGTTTTCATGCATTGTTGCGTAAGCGAAGAAACGAGGCCAGAACAGCTGGATGTCCTTCTGAATCAAAGCGAATGCAAGGGTCTGTTCCTGGAACTTCGGATCATCGTTCATCATGTTGCTGAAATACTGAATGAGATACATCTCACAGAGACCTTGGTCGCCGTCGAGTGTGTTATTGAAGTTGCGCAGAGGATTGATATCCTTGTATTCCTGGCTTGCCTCGAACTTGCGTTTGTCGTTCAACATTGCCATACGCTCGTCTGCCCAGTCTTTCCAGAAAGTGGTCTTGCTCAGGATGCGCAGGTACTTTCGGGCAACCTTGTCCTCTCCGTTGAAGAGGGCTGTTCTTGCCAAAGTCTTCAGGTCGTCCACGTCAAAGCCGAATTCCACACCGTCCTCGATTGCCCAGCGGCAGGCGAAGTTCATCTTTCCGTAGTTGTAGTATATCTGAGTACCTGCTGTCTGTACCATGTGTACACGCAGTGAGTCAGGAGCGTAGGGAGGTTCACCGCTGTTGTCGTAGTGGAACATCTTATTTCCGATTTCACCGGTGTTCATCAGGGCAATGTTCTTGGAAATCACCATCTGTCGCGACATCTTTCCGGGAGCTTTGGCAGCTTCATCCAGCACGTCGTTCCAGCGCGATTCGTCAACAGCACGATGCATACGAAGTTCTGCGTGGTAGTTATAGTAGTCGTAATTGGAATCTTTTACATACCAGACGAGAAGAGCCAGGAATGCGATATTCAGCATTGCTCCTGCCCATAGGGGCATGTAGTTCTCTGTGAGTTTGAAGTTCTTGCTGATAAAGCTGAACAACTTGATCAACACAACGAAAGCCACGATGATAATGAAAGGTATTACGTGACTCCATCCGATGATTTCGCCGTTCTGAAGAATAGGGAAGTTCGCAAACCATGCATCTTCCAGCCTCATGTGAGTATAGTTGTAGTAGTAGAGCAGGGGAACAAGACCCACGCTTATCGCTCCTGCAACTGCGCTAGGAATGGTGGAAATCATCATGGCGAGAGCACCTACAAGTGCCCATGCTCCTATCAGCGGATAGAATGCCACCGTCCAGGCTACTATGAAAATAGCTCCGAAAGACTTCTGCAGCAGCGATGCATTTTCCTTCTCGCCAATGCTTGTGATTACCCGGTGTGCCCAAATCGCAGCCATCATGATAATCAGGCTTATGGTCTGTGAGAACCAGTATCCATGATATTTAATATAGTAGAGCCAGTAGCCGAGGCTTATGACAGAAACCAGCAGGCAAACGCATGGAACAAGTGCCAGTGCGCTGTACTTCTTGCTTATGCCGAGGGCTTTCATCGTCAGCACATAGAGCACGCCCCACATTGCAATCAGCATGAATGCGCCCAATTGCGGGTAGTAGAAATACTGGGTGAAGTAGCATCCGAGCCATTGGGCGAAACCGCCCACCTCAAGCATCTTCTCGTTGAAATAGAAACTCTCGTTCAGCCAGAGATTGTGCTCATTCACCGAATATAGGTAATCGGAGTTGCAAACTATCAGGAAATAGTAACTCAATACCGCAAACACTACAAACGCTACAGATGCCACAATCCACTGTGCTGGTTTTGTGAAGGTGGAAACGTTGCTGCTGACAGGTTGGCTTTTAGCCATTGGCTTCTTACTGCCGTTTTTTTTGTTGATTAAATTCGTTGTTCTTTGTTGATTCCCCATGGGATATTTAGTTTTGATTACTTCAATGATTTTTTTCGCTGCATACAACCTGCAAATTTACGAATCATTGTTCAATGCCACAAGAAAAGAATAAAAAAGATTTTTTCATCAACACCGAAATACAATTTTTTTCCAAAAGTTCCACATTTTCCTGTCTGAATAATTGTATTCTCGCCATCTTTGTGTACATTTGCATGAAATAACTAATAATCGTTAACCTACTTTTATGTTTCCATCAATCGATTGTTTTATACCTCATGCATGGGGCGAAGACGTTGCTGTAGTAATAGCTTCCGAGGCTAATGTTTTGAGTGTAACCGTTTTAGGTGAGGGTGATAATCCTTGTCAGTCGGAAGTGCTGAGCCGTATTTCACAGAAGGGTAATGCTCCCTATATAGCTTTGTGCATGGGTACAGCCCCGGTGTCTGTCTGCTGGAAGGGCTTGAAGCGTATGAGCGCCGTTGCAGATACTACCGGTGCCAAATTCCTCTATTCCGATAGCTATACCGTCAATGCAAACGGAAGAATCCTTTCCCATCGCATCGCATGCCAGAAGGGTAGTGTGAGAGACGATTTCGACATAGGTCAACTCGTTCTTGTCAGCCGTGACAGCCTTGTTCAGTATTTCTCTGAGAATGGTGATGCCGACTGGAAGTGGAGCGCAATATATGATTTCCGCCTTTGGCTTATGCGCAGCTTTGAATCTGCTGTGTGCCACGTCCCTGAATTCCTCTACGAGGTGGCGGAAACCGACAGCCGTAAGAGCGGTGAGAAGCAGTTCGACTATGTGGATCCGTCGCGTCGTGAGGTTCAGATTGAATACGAAGCCGTTTGTACTCGCCATCTCAAGGCCATCAACGCCTTCATCGCGCCCGATGAAGTCAGCGATGTTGACTTTGGAGATGAGTCGTTTGAATTTGAGGCTTCGGTCATTATACCTGTCCGCAACCGTGTCCGCACCATCGAGGACGCTGTGCTTTCCGCGCTTAACCAGAAAGCCGATTTCGCATTCAATGTCATAGTGGTTGACAACCATAGCAACGACGGCACATCAGAGGTCTTAGCGAAACTGCTGGGCAAAGACAGCCGTCTCATTGTTATTACCCCTGACCGTGATGACCTCGGTATCGGTGGCTGCTGGAATATGGCAATTGAACATTCTATGTGCGGACGCTTTGCCATTCAGCTCGACAGCGACGACCTCTATAGTGGCACAGATGTGCTTCAGCGTATCGTTGGCAAGTTCTACGACGAACATTGTGCTATGGTCATCGGCTCCTATCGCATGTGTGACTTCTCACTCAATACACTGCCGCCGGGAATCATTGCACACAAGGAATGGACTGCTGAGAATGGTCGCAATAATGCATTGAGAATAAACGGACTGGGTGCGCCACGTGCATTCTTTACTCCACTACTTCGTAAATACGGAGTTCCCAATACCAGCTATGGTGAGGACTATGCTCTCGGTTTGCTCATGAGCCGTATGTACAACATTGGACGTATCTTCGACGAGCTTTATCTCTGTCGTCGTTGGGAAGGCAATAGCGATGCAGCTCTCTCTGTGGATAAGGTCAATGCCAACAATCTCTACAAGGACTGGCTTCGCACGTGCGAGATAATTAAAAGAATGAATAATGAATAAAGAAGAATATGGATTAGTTCCTTCCCTCAATGAGTTTCTGAAGTCAGAACTTGACAACTGGGAGCTGGCGAGGAAGAACTATGAGGCATTGTCAAATGTCGTGGTGAGACAGCTGGAAGGTTTTCCCGACTCGCTGACCCTGCAGCACAATCCAGCCCGTATCGTCTCAACCAACGCTTCAATCGACAAGAAGAGCCTGGCTGAACGCCCCTGTTTTCTCTGTGCCGACAACCGTCCCGCAGAGCAGGGAAGCTTTACGGTTCTTGATAAGTATCAGCTGCTGATAAACCCTTTCCCGATTCTTCCCGAACATTTTACCATTCCGCTCTGCCAGCACAAGCCTCAATCCATTCGTGACCATTATCGTGATATGATGGAGCTGGCTCGTCAGATGGATGGATTCTTCGTGTTCTACAACGGGCCTAAGTGCGGAGCGTCAGCGCCAGATCACATGCATTTCCAGGCAGGAAACCGAGGGGTTGTACCACTTGAGCGAGATTGGCATACATATTATAATAAATATAAGGAACAAGTCATTTCGATAACCGACGAGAAGGGAATCTTCGTTATACGCAACTATGTCTGCCCCGTGTTCGCTATCATAACACGTAGCGTGGATGCCAGCGAAACCCTTTTCAACATACTATATGACAGCCTTCCTATGCACGAAGGAGAGCCTGAACCGATGATGAACATTATGGCATGGGCTTTTGTGGGTGTTGACGGACAGCGATGGATCAACAGCCTGGTTATACCTCGTAGCAAGCACCGCCCCGACTGCTATTTTGCCGAGGGAGACAGTCAGATTCTTGTCAGCCCTGGAGCTATCGACATGGGAGGACTTTTGATTTTGCCTCGTGAGAAAGATTTCCGTGATGTTACGACAGCCCAGATAGAAGGTGTTCTCAAGGAAGTCGGGCTTTCGGATGAGGAATTAGAAATAATTATAATGAAACTGAAAAACTAAAAGTGATATACAATGAAAGAACCCGAAGTTAGCGTAGGAATAATTACATCTCCGCAGATAAATTTCACACTTCATGCTGTTTATGAGGCTAAGGGCGAAGAAGTAACCGAACGTCAAACTGCTGAGTACGATGAGGGAGGAATCCGCTGGAACGGCAATCTCTATCAGGAACTCACGTTCAAGTCTGCTGACCCCGAAGCGACATTCTCGCTCGAGAACGTCACCATTGGCGTTAATTTCCATTGGGAGCGCACCCAGATGCAGACATTCAGGGGAGCACTCAAGCTTATCATTCTCGAAGGAGCTATTTGTGCCATCAATGTGTTGCCTGTCGAAGAGTATCTCAAGAGCGTCATTTCCTCAGAGATGAGCGCTGAAGCACCAATTGAGTTCCTCAAGGCGTCAGCCGTTATTTCACGCAGCTGGCTTATGGCACAGATAGACAAACGCACACGTCTTATCCAGCGCAAGGAAAACAACTCCTTCTTCTCGTTCCGGAAGACCGACACCGAACTCATCCGCTGGTACGACCGCGAAGACCATATCCTCTACGATGTCTGTGCCGACGACCATTGCCAGCGCTACCAGGGCGTGAACAACCTGCGTCCGTCAGCTGTCACCAAGGCTGTCGAAAGCACACATGGACAAGTGCTCCGTTACGGCGGCAAAATCTGTGATGCACGCTTCTCCAAATGCTGCGGAGGAGTGACCGAGGAGTTCGATACCTGCTGGGAGGACAAGCAGAAGCAATATCTTCGCTCCATCTGTGACTATATCGACAATGAGGCACCCATCAAGTATGACCTCACCGTGGAAAAAGATGTTCAGAAATGGATAAAGTCTTCACCACGTGCTTTTTGTAACACCAAGAGCAAGCACATCCTGTCCAAGATACTGAATTCCTACGACCAGGAGACATCCGACTTTTATCGTTGGACAGTAAGCTATACTCAGGAGGAACTGTCCGCTCTCATTTCGTCGAAACTCAAGTCAGACTTCGGTCTGATTCTCGATCTCGTGCCAGTCAAGCGAGGCAAGTCAGGAAGACTCTCCTTGCTCCGTATCGTAGGCACCAAACGAACCCTGACCATAGGCAAGGAACTCGAAATCCGACGAGTTCTCTCCAATTCCCATCTCTTCTCGTCAGCCTTCATCATTGATAAAGAATACGATGGTGAAATACCTTCCCGGTTCATCCTTCACGGCGCAGGGTGGGGACATGGAGTAGGAATGTGCCAGATAGGCGCTGCAGTCATGGGTGAGCGCGGCTACACCTACGACCAAATCCTCAACCACTACTACCAAGGTGCTGAAATCCACACCCTCTATTGATTTTCGTGCGATGGACGTACTATAATAAGCCTTGAGTAAACAACGAAAAAAGAGGATGCCGATTGGCATCCTCTTATCGTATTGAATTGTAAGTATGTGCGGATTAATAGAACTTGTAACGGAAGTCCTTAACCTTTGCCTGACGGTAGAGGTCGCTGAGGATGTTAAGAGTTCCGGTGTAGTTGTTGAACAGGCTGTTGAGAGAGTAGCTTGCGTAGGTGTTTGAAAGTACGTTCTGCTCTGACTTGACATCGAACTTCTCTGCGTTCTTTGTCTTGTCGGTTACCTGAAGCATGTAAACTCCGCTGTTGCCCTTGAATGCTCCTGCAAATGCTCCCTTGGCTGTGCGTGACGCAATAGCTCCGATTACTGGTTCGCTCTGACCTGGGAATGAAGGGATGAATGTGTTTGCAGAGAAGGTTACGTGAGCGATGGTTGAGTCAACGAGTGCACCCTTGATCTTGCTTGCAGCTGCGATGGTTGTGATGCCCTTGCATTGAGCGAGAAGCTTCTCAGCCTTCTTGTCGTTGAGTGCAAGTGGACGGAGCTGTTCCTTGATTTTCTCGAATGCTACGTAGCCAGGCTCATTGATTTCTGAGAGAGCTACAACGAGGAGGTGTTCGTGGTTGCTTTCACCGCAACGGTGCTGTGCAGAAACTTCGCCCTTCTTAGCTGTGTCGAATATCCAGCGTACATCTTCGTTTGTCTTGGAGATGTTGTTGATGCGATGCATGCTGCTTTCGATGGTTGCTTCGTTGAGTGTATAGCCTTCCTTGGCTGCATTCTGCTCGATGAGAGCGAGTGTGTTGTTGGTTGCAAGGAATTTGTTCAGACGGTTGTACTCGTCTTCTGCTGTCTTTGAAGAGTAGATGAGTTCGCGTTCGATTACTGCGACGTTGTACTTAGTAACAGGGTTGCGAGTTTCAAGTACCTGGTAAACGAGTGTTGCTCCGTTGCTGTACTTTACTTTCTTCACTTCGCCGGCTGACATGCCGTAGAGTGTCTTAATCATTGTGGTGTTGTCAGCATTGAGCTGTCCGTGCTGATACTGTGCAGTAGCAATCCATGCTGAATCGCTTGGCTGGTTGAACTTCTTTGCTACTTCCTTGAAGTCTGCACCGTCCTTGATGGCGTTGACAACGCTGTCGGCTCTGCGTGCTACGTCCTTGTCGTCGCGTCCGATAATCTGAACTGCACGGAAGAGTACTGAGTCAACCTGAGTGGCTTTCTCAATAACCTTGAATGTATAGAAGTTGTTGGATACGATGTCGAAAGTAGTTGGCATTGTAGCGCCTACTGCTACAGACAGAGAATCGCCTCCGAGACGGTTCTGAACGAATACTGGGAATGCGTCCTTGAGCTTGAGCACGTCGCTGTAAACAGATGATGTGTTGCTCTTGCGAACTACAGCAGAGATTTCCTTTGTAGTGTTTGCTTCGCTGAGGGCTATGCTGAGGTCTTCCATTTCCTTCTGTAGTGCGTCGCGGTCAGCATCGCTGGCGATGATGGCGATGTCGATGTACTTGATGTCGCGGGTCTCAACTGGCTGAACGAGACGATTCTTGTATTCCTCGTACTTAGCCTTGAGGTCGCTGTCTTCAACTTTTACGTCGGCGTCAGCTACTGTAGAGAAAGGAATGGATACCAGAGAGATTGTGCTTTCCTCTGTGCGGTCGTTGAATGCCTTCTGTGCCTCAACTGGGTTGGAAAGGAAGCTCTTCTGGAGGAGTGTTCTGAACTTGGAGTTCAAGAGTGCGCTGCGCATTTCTTCCTGAACGAAAGTGTAGTAGTCGCTCAGTTCCTTGCTCTTCTCAAGCGCTTCCTGAACTGTGTTGAAGTCATAGGCTCCGGTTGCAGGATTCATGAATGCAGGAATCTGAAGGAGCTGGTGCTGACCTGTGCGCAGGTACTCGAGGATTTCGTCATCGCTGACTGCAAGTCCGAGTTCCTCGCATTCGTGCTTGATGATCTGGTTCTGTACGTAGTTACCCCAAGCAATGTCGTTGAGCTGCTCATCAGGCATCTGATTGCGCTGGTTGTTCTGCTCGAAGTAGAATTGATACTGTCCAAGATACTTCTGATAATCCTGGATGCTGATTGAATTGCCCAGAACTTCACCGGCTTTCTGTTTGCCTTGAGTGAAGAGTACTTCACCTCCGCGAAGCAAGTCGCCGATTACGAAGAGAAAGAGTGCGAGGGCAATGATAGAAACAAGCAAGACGCCTTTGTTTCTGATTTTTTGTAATACTGCCATTGTTTAATTATGTTTTGTTATTGTTTTTTATCCAAAATCGTGCAAAGATACAAAGAATTATTCAAATTACAAATAATTATTGTGAATTATGTTATCAATAGATACCTATATAAAGAACAATTTGCTAAAGCAACAATAGAACGATTTAAACAAATTCATTGGTCGCTTCGCTCAAAATTATAATAAAAATAATTCAAAAAATTATTCAAAATTAATCATCGCGCTGAAGCGCTGGATTCTTAGGATTACAAGGATTCGTTGAATTCGTTAAATTGCACTGCAGGTGCATGTTTTTATTAAAAAGAGCACGCTTGCGTAGCAAGAATTATGAATTAAGACTCAGGCATCTTTGAAATAATCTTTGTCCATGATGGAGTCGGCTGGGTGGGGCGGAGTGTCGTCCTTCATAGGGAATGCTCCCGACGAGCTGTGGATGATATAGTTGGTCATCTGCTCGTTTGATGAGAAATCGTAGCCCTTTAGGTCTTGATCTATGCCGTTAATCTCCATGTATGCAGGTGAATAGATCCTGTGCTCGTTCTGATTCCAGTAGAGTAGGCTGGTGCGGAATGTCTCGCCCTTGAGGTTCTTGACGAGCACTCTGGAACGCAGTTCCCACAGATTTTTCTGGTCGTAGTAGTATGCTGTGTCGCAGCAGATGAAGGCCTCAACATGGTGCTCCTCATCGAATTTCTCGATAAAGAGTCCTTTCTCGAAAGCCCAGTAGGACGGTGTCTTTCTGTCGTAGATGAACCAATCTTCGCTGATTATCTTGTAGCGTATGATTCCTGAGTCGGAAATGAGTGTGGACACACCGATGGACTTGAGTGTTGGGAGCGAGTCTCTGTTCTCAAGTACAGGTGCGTAGTCTTTTGAGTCGTTGCTACACGAAAGGAATGCGGAAAAGATTAGTGTTAGAGCAAATGTTACAGAAAAATATCTCGACAAATGTATCATTGTACTTTCCATTTGTAGAACCAACGTTCGCTGAAGGTGATACCGATATTCAGGCGAAGGTAGTTCTCGGTGATTTTGCTCTGATTGTTTGTAAGCGCATTAAGATATGGTATGCTGGAGTGTGTCCATCCTGCAGAGATGTTGATGCGAGGACTGTTGTACCAGATGTTCTTGTTGTAGATAGGAATAGACACTCCTGCGGTGATACCGAATTCCTGAGGCTTGTCGGTTACGGTTCCTGAGAGGTCTGCCTGTGCGTAGGGCTGTGAGTAATATGCTCCGAGCTTGTAGCTAAGGCGCTTCGGGGTGAAGCTTCCTCCGAGTGCTACACGGTATTTATTGTTCAATAGGCCTTTCTGAGTAGTGTACGTGCCATCGGCTGCCTGATTGGGAAACTTGCATTTATTCCACATCTCATACTGGAAATCAGCACCGATTTCCCATTTCTGGGCATAGCGAAGGGCAAAACCTGCGCTGAAGGAATGTGGAAGCTGGAAGGCGTTGCGGATTGTGTCGCTTGAGTTGTCGGTCAGCTCAGAGGTCGATGTTGATGAAATCAACGATGAAACAGAGTAAGTGCCTGCTCCTACAGTCATGGTGGTACGGATGGCGCGGTTCTTGATTTCGTGTCCGAGTCCGTAGGTTCCTCCCACGGTCAGTTCGAGTTTCTTGCTCAGGGGCAGTGTGAGCTGGAATCCAGCGTCGAGTTTATATGTGCCGATATAGGCATTGTAGCGGCGCAGCATCGGGAATACGGTGTTGTCGTCGAATGCCATAAGGCTGTAGTGGTTGTAGTCGCCGAAGAGATAACCTATGTTCACACCTAAAGAGAGGGGACGGAATGGTCTCACGCCAGTTCCGAATACGAGCTGATGGATGCCTCCGTTTCCGAAGAATGTGTAGGAAGTGGATGTTGACTCGGTGCCGGGAATAGTCTCGCTATTGGATTCGAAACTGTAGTCAATGTTGCTGTAAGGCTGCAGCCCAAGGGTGAATCCTACGTTCTTGAATCCTCTGAAATGGAATGCTATGTAGTCAAAACTGGTGTTGTGCAGGTTCTTCTGGAGATTGTCCAATTTCAAGTTGGCATTCTGCAACGTAAAGCCGAAATCGAAGAGGGCTGTGAGCGAGTCAACTGCGGAATAGGACGCAGGGTTTGACATGTTGATTATTTGTCCGTCGCGAAAACCTTGTGCTACTCCAGCCATACCTTTGTTGAATCCCATTGACTGGTCTGACTGCATGCCGAATCCGTAGCGTGAATATGGGGAGTTAATGCCGTTCTGGGCATTAGTATGTGTGTAAATTATACTCAGTACGAAAAAACAAAGAATATACTTGATTTGTCTCATTTTATCTGTGCATTATATTGCAGAATTATGTTCAATCCTTTTGCTACAAGGAATTTATCTGCAAAAATACGCTTTTTTAGTTGTTCGTCAAAATTTATGTAGTCTCCGCCTGTTAAAAAAATCAAAAGACGTGGATATTTTAAGAGTAATTGCTCTACAACTCCCTTTATCTCGCACTTTACACCTTGAACAACACCGTTGATGATGGCTGATTGAGTAGTATCACCAAAACTGAAACTATCAGCTGTGTTGGTGAAGTCTTCAGGTGAGAGTTCGACTAAGGGAAGTTTGTCGGTGAAGTGGTGTAGAGCTTTCAGGCGCATGAGCACACCTGGGGAGATGTTTCCTCCGAGGTAGTTGCCTGCCGCATCGATGATGTCGTAGGTGATGGCTGTGCCCATATCGATGACCAGCACGTCGATCGGTTCACCGTTGTTGCGATTCATAGCCTCGTAGTAAGCTCCTGTTACGGATGCCAGGCGGTCGGTGCCGAGGGTCTGTGGAGTGGAGTAGAGGTTGCGGATGGGAATCGGTGTGAGGTGGTTGAGATAAATCACATCGGTTGCGGCAAATTCCGATAACTGCAGCTTCATGGCGTCTGTGATGTTGGCTGTTGACGATACGATACAGGAGTTGAAGGGACGGTAGGGCTGCACCTGACTGAGTGCGGACAGATTGGAGAAATCATGTCCGTCGATGTGGCAGGAGAACACTATGTCACTTGTTGCGGTTGCCTGTGCGGTGGTTGCTGCGGTTGTGGCTTTGTTTCGGAATATCGCGATTTTTGTTGCGGTGTTCCCTATGTCGATTGTCAGTAGATTCATGTCGGTGTATGTCTTTGCGTCCAGAATGATAATGTCTGCGATTATTCCTCGACTTCTTGATTAGCTGTGGCTTCTCTCCACATCCTTCTGGCAGATCGGGTTTGTCGATTTCCTTTTCTATGAGCTTTTCTATTCGGAAGAGTTTTTCTGCGTCGTCAGGTGTGACAAGTGTGATGGCTTGACCGTCGCGGTTGGCTCGTGCCGTACGACCGATGCGGTGTACATAGTCCTCTGCTTCGTTTGGTGTGTCGTAGTTGATGACCATCTGAATGTCGTCGATGTCGATGCCTCGGCTTACGATATCGGTTGCTATGAGGACATTTATGTGGTGATTGCGAAAATCACGCATGATGGTGTCGCGTTCCTGCTGAGTGAGGTCGGAGTGCATGGTTCCTATCTTCATGCCTTTCATGCGGAACGTATGTCCCAGCTCACGTACCTTGGTCTTCTTGGAGCAGAAGATTATAACACGGTCGAGTGCCTGATTCTGCAGCACGTACTTCACGATGTTGTCCTTCATGCCTTCGTGGCAGATGTATGCTGTCTGACGGATTTTCTCCGCAGGTTTGGAAACGGCGATTTTTACCTCGGCTGGATCGTAGAGGATGGTTTTTGCCAGTTTCTGTATGTTCTCAGGCATAGTTGCGGAGAACATGATTGTTTGTCGTTCTTTAGGAAGATAGCTGACGATTTTCAGGATGTCGTCGTAGAATCCCATGTCAAGCATGCGATCAGCCTCGTCGAGAATAAAGAACTTGACTTGCGACAAATCATAGTTGCCTGTTGCGAGGTGGCTGATAAGACGGCCGGGTGTGGCGATGATGATGTCTGCTCCGAGAGTCAGCCCACGACGTTCCTGCTCATAGCGGTTTCCGTCGTTTCCTCCGTAAATGGCTACGCTGTTGATGGGCTGATAGTAGGCGAAGCCTTCTACCTGGTTGTCAATTTGCTGTGCCAGTTCGCGTGTGGGCGACATGATGATGCAGTTAATAGCGTCGGAGGCATAATCGCCGGTACTGAGTTTTTGGATTATCGGCAGGAGGTAGGCTGCTGTTTTGCCTGTTCCTGTCTGAGCTACGCCGATGAGGTCTCTGCCTTCTAAAAGAATAGGAATCGCCTGTTCTTGAATTGGTGTGCACTCCTCGAAATTCATGGAGTCGAGTGCATCAAGTATGTCGTCGTTTAATGGTAGGTCGCTAAAATACATTTATTAATGTCATTGTTTTATGGTTTATCTCGGTGCTTTCTTGTAGAAATAGTAAGCGATGAAAGCGAAAACTATATTTGGGAGCCAAGCAGCAAGCGATGGGTGCATGTTGGCATTTACTGCAAAAGTGGATGATATGGTCTGGAACATGATGTACGCAAGGATGAGTGCCAATCCGATTCCCAGAGCTATACCCATTCCGTTTTTGCGCTTTCGTGCGGAGATGGAAACACCTATCATGGTCAGGATGAATGTGGCGAATGAGGAGGCGCCTCGTTTCCAGTATTCCACTTCAAACTCCTTGACGTTTGCCGAACCGCGCTGTTTCTGTCGGTCGATATATTTCGAGAGTTCTGGCGTGGTGAGAGTTTCCTGCTGTCCACGAGTAATAATCAGGTCTTGTGGCTGCATGTGGATAATGGTGTCGAGCCTTTCACCATGGGTGAGCACCTCACGCATTCCCTGCAAGTTGCGTTCCTGGTACTGGGTAATAATCCAGTGGTATGGTTCTTCGGAAAGTGTGTCGTACTGGATGGTGTAGGCCTGGAGATGACGAATCAGTTTTTTGTTCTCAAACTTGTCGAGAGTGAATTCATAACCAATTTTCTGTCGATCTTCATATCTGTTGATATAGGCAATCACTCCAGGTTCCACTTCCAACTGAACGTTCGTGGTATAGGTGCTGATATTCTTCTTTTTGTATGTGTTCTCGAATTTCACTCGCTTCACGTTTCCTTGAGGAATGATGTACGAACCAAGTGTGAATGTGAGAACGGCGATGATGGCTGCGGAAATCATGTAGGGCCGTAGCAGCCGGTTGAAGCTCATTCCTGTGGACATCATCGCGATAATCTCCGAGTTCTCCGCCAGTTTGGTGGTGAAGAAGATTACGGATATAAACACAAACAGCTGACTGAAGAGGTTGGAGTAGTATGGTACGAAATTCAGGTAGTAATCTATGAAAATAGCTCTCATAGATGCGTTTCGTGAAAGGAATTTGTCGATGTTCTCGTTGATGTCGAAAACTACGGCAATGCTGATAATCAGGATGATGGAAAAGAAGTAGGTGCCGAGGAACTTCCCGATGATGTATCGGTCGATTCTCAGCGTTGGATTATGGCTAATCGCCCAATCTTTTATACCTCTGAATATATTTTTGATTTTTTCCTTCACAGTAGTACCTGACTTCTGCTATAATATTAATAATGTGTATGCTTATACGCGTCGGGAGAGTTCACCCACGACTTTTGATTTCCACATGGTGAAGTCGCCGCTTATGATATGTTCCCTAGCCTTAGTTATAAGTTCCAGGTAGAAGGCAAGATTGTGAATCGATGCGATTTGCATGGCCAACAGCTCCTGAGCCTTGAATAGATGGTGAACATAGGCACGTGTGTAAGTCTGGTCAACGTATGATGTACCTTCGGGATCAAGCGGAGTGAAGTCCATCTCCCATTTCTTGTTTCTCAAGTTGACTGTTCCCTGCCAAGTGAAGATCATCGCATTGCGTCCGTTTCGTGTAGGCATCACGCAGTCGAACATATCCACACCGCGCTCTATGCCTTCAAGAATGTTTGCCGGAGTGCCCACTCCCATGAGGTAGCGTGGTTTGTCTTTAGGAAGAATGTCGTTGACCACCTCAATCATTTCGTACATCACATCCGTCGGCTCGCCTACAGCCAATCCACCGATAGCGTTGCCGTCCATGTCCTTGCTTGCCACATTCTCCGCAGCTTGGATGCGAAGGTCGCGGTAGGTACATCCCTGAACAATAGGGAAAAGGGCTTGGTAGTAGCCATACTTAGGATCAGTCTCCTGATATCTTTTGATGCATCTGTCGAGCCAGTTCTCCGTAAGCTTGAGGGATTTCTTTGCATATTCGTAATCAGCTGTGCCCGACGGACATTCGTCAAATGCCATCATGATGTCGGCACCGATGCTGCGCTCAATGTCCATCACTCGCTCCGGTGTGAAGAAATGCTTTGAGCCGTCGATATGGGAACGGAATTCCGCTCCTTCCTCTCTCAGCTTCCGTATTCCTGCCAGGGAGAAAACCTGAAAACCGCCGCTGTCGGTCAGCATGGGACGATTGAATCCGTTGAACTTGTGAAGTCCGCCGGCTGCCTCAATCACATCTGTTCCCGGACGGAGATACAGGTGATAAGTGTTTCCGAGGATAATCTGTGCCTTAATATCATCGGTGAGTTCGTGAAGATGCACTCCCTTCACACTTGCCAATGTTCCAACCGGCATGAAGATAGGGGTGCGAATCTCACCGTGATCTGTGGTGATTAGTCCTGCGCGTGCATTGCTTTTAGGATCGGTATGCTGTAACTGGAATTGTAATCGTTTCAATTTTCTAATGCTTAATCAATTTGTAAATCGTGAATTGTCCAATTGTAAAATTGTCCAATTACTTCACTTTTTCCTTGAGCAAGGCAAATTGCAGCACGTCTTCCACCGTGTCAACGTAGTGGAAAGTAACGCCTTTTACATATTTCTCTGGTATTTCCTTGATGTGGCGCTCGTTCTCGTTGCAGATGATGATGTCGGTGATTCCGGCACGCTTGGCAGCAAGGATTTTCTCTTTGATTCCTCCTACAGGAAGCACTTTGCCGCGAAGGGTGATCTCTCCGGTCATTGCCAGTCTTTTGCGAACTTTCCTGTGAGTCAGGGCAGAAGCAATGGAAGTGGCGATGGTGATTCCGGCAGAAGGACCGTCTTTGGGGACAGCACCTTCGGGAACATGGATGTGGATGTTGTATTCTTCAAATACTTCAGGTTCGATTCCAAGAAGATCTACGTGAGCCTTCAGGTATTCCAGAGCCAGCATTGCCGATTCCTTCATCACGTCGCCCAGGTTTCCTGTGAGGGTGAGTTTTCCGCCCTTGCCTTTGCTCAGAGATGTTTCTACGAAAAGGATTTCACCGCCTACTGCTGTCCAGGCAAGTCCTGTCACCACACCGGCGAAGTCGTTGTTGGCATACTTGTCGCGGCTGAATCGCTCTGTACCGAGATATTCCTTGATTTCATCAGGTTTTATGGAAATGCGTTCTGGCTCTTTCTCTTCGTTGTCGTCTCTTACTCGTTGCAGCGCCACTTTGCGCATGACCTTGTAGATCTGCTTGTCGAGGGCACGTACGCCTGATTCACGGGTGTAGTCCTCGATGATTTTCTCAATAGCAGGTTTTGAGAACTGCACATCACTCTTCTTCATTCCTACAAACTCTGTCTGCTTTGGGATGAGGTGACGTTTTGCTATTTCAATCTTTTCCTCGGTGAGGTAACCGCTTACTTCAATCATCTCCATGCGGTCGCGAAGTGGGGCAGGAATGCTGCTTATGTTGTTCGCCGTGGCAATGAACATCACTTTGGAAATGTCGTAGTCGCAGTCGATATAGTTATCGTGGAAAGCTTTGTTCTGTTCGGGGTCGAGCACTTCGAGCAGGGCAGATGAGGGGTCTCCGTGCATGGCATCCTGACCGACTTTGTCAATCTCGTCAAGGATGAATACAGGGTTGGAAGTCTTCGCCTCCATGATTCCCTTGATGATTCGTCCCGGCATAGCTCCTACGTAGGTACGACGGTGTCCGCGTATCTCTGCTTCGTCGTGCACGCCACCAAGCGACACACGAACATACTCACGCTTCATGGCTCTGGCGATGCTCTTTCCCAAACTGGTCTTACCAACCCCCGGAGGACCGTACAGACACAGGATTGGACTTTTCATGTCGCCGCGCATCTTCACCACAGCCAGGTGCTCAAGGATGCGTTCCTTGACTGATTCCAATCCGTAATGATCCTTGTTCAGGACTTTTTCCGCATTGGTTATGTTGATATTATCCTTGGAGTATTCGTTCCATGGAAGGCTGAGAAGAGTGTCAAGATATTCGTATTGAGTGCTGTAGTCGCCGCCCTGACTGTTCATGTGACTCAACTTCTCCAGCTCTTTCTCGAAATGTTTCTTTGTTTCCTCGTCCCACTTCTTAGATGCAGCGCGTTTTCTGAATTTCTCTACGTCTTCCTCGTCGCTGTCGCCCAGCTCTCCCTTGATGTTCTCAATTTCTTTCTTGAGGAAGTATTCACGCTGTTGCTGGCTGAGCTGAGCGTGTGTCTGCATCTGGATGTTTGCCTTGAGCTTGGCAAACTGGAATTCACGGTTAAGCAGGGTGAGCAGTTTTGTCGCTCTTTCCGCAAGGTAGGTCTGTTCCAGCAGCATGATGTGCTCTGAATTCTGCAAAGGAAGGCTTGCACAGAGAAAGTTCACGAAGAACACGCTGCTTGCAACGTCGTTGATTGTGAACGATGATTCAATATGCATGCCGTCGCCACGAGCGATGAACTTGTCGGCAACGTCCTTGCATGCTTCGATTGTAGCCTTGAACTGCTTGTCTCCGCCTTCAGGCATGATTTCAGGAAAAGCCTCCACATGTCCAAGCATGTAGTTCTTGCCTTCGTGAGCCTCAAGCAGACGCACACGGCTGAATCCGTGCAGGAAAGCGGTTTGTTGTCCGTCGGGCAACTTTATGATTTTAAGAACCTTACCAACAACACCGGTGCGGTAAAGTTCCTTCTCCGAAGGTCTCTCCTCATCTTCCTCTTTCTGTCCGAACACACCGATAATCTGTTTTGTCTTAACGGCTTCGCTCAGCAGTTTCTGTGCTGACTCCCTGCTGATGGTCACAGGCAGCAGTGTGCCGGGGAACAACATCATGTTACGAAGCGGAAGAATGGGTATCTCGTCGTTCTCGTTTATCTGCGGTTCCTCAAAATCAAGTTCGGCGCGGTCGAAATTAGCGACCACGGATATGGTTTTACCTTCAGTAGATTCTAAAAAATCCTCTATTGACATAAGGGTGTGATGTTTTTAAGAAAACTTTATTTCAACCGATTCGTATGTATATACGACAGGGGATGAGATATGTGTAAAAAGTTTTGCAAAGATACGGCAAAAATGTCGATTTATCACATTATTTTTAAACAAACTCTATATCAATCGCAATAAATCGCCGAAATGTAAGATTTTTTCACATCTCGGATGTGTGAATTCATCGGTTTCTTCTATTTCCCATGATACATGATAGGGGATGTGTACGCCCCATGCACCTATGGCGAGAGCCGGAGCGATGTCGGATTTGAAAGAATTGCCCACCATCATCAGCTCCTCCGGTTTCACCTCGTATCTTGCGCACAGTTCGGAAAACTCCTTCTCGCTCTTGTTTGCCGTAACCACTACGTCGTCGAAATATGCTGCAAGCCCTGAGCGTTCTACCTTCTTAAGTTGTTCCAGGTTGTCTCCCTTGGTGAAAATAATCTTGAAGTACGAGTCGAGAGCCTTTAATGTTGGTTCGACTTGTGGGAGCGGAGTGGCAGGAAGCATAATAAGGTCGTTGGCGGCGTGGATGAGCCGCATTATGTCTTTGGTGGAAATCTCATTGTTGCTCAGAAGGATGGCTGTCTCCATGACCGACAGAATATATGCCTTGCAGCCATATCCTGTGGTTCCGAGATTCTTGCGTTCTGTATTCACCAGTTCTTCACGAGCCTCTTCCGGAGTACACCATTTCGACACCATTTCGCACATCATGTCGGTTACTTTGTCGAAATGGCTCTGGCAGTCCCATAAGGTGTCGTCAGCATCGAATGCGATTATCTTGATGTTCTTATTAGTTGTCATAAAAAAAGTGAAAAGTTATGCAAAGATAGCGATAATTCGTAAATTTGCAAAACCTAAACAATTAACCAACGTAGTTCTGACAATGATAATTTCTTTAGTTGCTGTATTAGTAATCTCATTTCTAGTCTGGTTGTGGATGCATATCACAGCTGGAAAATGCAGTTGTACCAACGATGGAGTTTCCGTTAGTGAGTTCGCCTCAATAATTGAACAGCCTGATGTTGTCTTAGTTGATGTGCGTACAGAGAAGGAGTATGAATACGGCCATATTGACGGTGCTGTCAATATAAACATCTACAGAACCGATTTTGTGGAAATGGTAAGGAAAACCGTTCCCGATAATTCTCGTGTTGCCATTTACTGCCAGCACGGACGTCGCGGTACAAGGGCAAAGAAACTGCTGCAAAGTCGCGGCTTCGATGTGGTCAATCTTTGTGGTGGTTATATGGTTTGGGAAAAACAATAAAAGCCTTATCTATAGCAGATAAGGCTTTTATTGTTTATTTAACACTTTTAGTAGTTACATTCTTTAGTTCTTCTTGAACATAAATCCTGTTTTCATTCCCTTGAATGAAGAAGAGAGGCTTGAAATGGTGTTGATTGTTGCACTTGGAATTGCGTTTCCGATACCTTGTGTCAGGGTGAGCAGTTTGGTTGAGTCGAAAGTCAGAGCCATTGAGTTGACTGATACCGAAACGTATGCTGTAGGGAATGTGAACAATGTGCCGGAGATAGTCACAGTCTTCTTGGATTTGTCGAACACGTAAGTTCCGTTGTAGGTGTTGCCGTTGATGGTGTAGGAACAAGTATTGTCGCTGTTGAATGTGAGTGAGAACTTGCCTTTGGTGATACCGATTGCCTTGAAGTAAGGATTCAGCTTGTTAACCATAGTTGAGCTGGCAAGTGATCCTCCAGCCTGAGCCAAGAGGTTCTCGCTCTCAAACTGGATAGCTGGTTCCTGATAAACCCAAGTTCCCTGAATCATGGATTCGTTTGTGAGTCCTCCGAGGAATTGTCCGATGATTCCGCTTAAAACGGATTCAGTAGTGGATGTGCTTGAATCTGTTGTTGTAGTAGTGTCGGCGCCTGTCAATCCAGGTATTGAACCACAGCTGCTGAGCATCATGGAGCCAGCAAAAACTGTTGCAATAAGTAGTTTGTAAGATTTCATGATTTGTTTGAAATTTTGATGTATTGTTAATATAATTATGGTATTCTGTCCGTAATTCGCCACAAATGTAGATATAATTTGAATAAAAATCTAATTTGTGTAAATAAAAATTGTAACTTTGCATTAAAATACACAAATTATCATGTTGAAATTTATAAGTTTCGGTAGTGGAAGCTGTGGTAATTGTTACTATCTGAGCAATGGACAGGATGCTTTGCTGATAGATTCCGGAGTGGGAATCAAACGGCTAAAACGCTATTTCAGGGAATATGGCGTGAACGCATCGGAGATTGCAGGAATCCTGATTACCCACGACCACGCTGATCATATTAAGGCTGCCGGATATGTGAGTGCTGAATATAACCTGAAGGTTTATTCAACCCAGCTTGTCAACGAAGCAATGCATCATGGTTATTATACAATCAGGAAAGTTGACCCTGACCATGAGGTGTTGGTTGAGAAGAATACTCCGTTCTGCTTAAAATCCTTTACCATAACAGCATTTAGCATTCCTCACGACAGCGCTGAGAATGTAGGCTATTTCATAGAGTGGGAAGGTGAGTCCTTCTGCATAATGACTGACGTGGGTGGGGTGACAGACAATGTGAAACACTACATCGGCAAGAGCAAGCATCTTGTGATAGAAGCCAACTATGATGCCCAGATGCTGGCCGACGGTCCTTATCCAGAATATCTGAAGAAGCGTATATCCAGCGGAACCGGACACATGTGCAACACTCAGACGGCCGACGTCCTGGCTGAGTGCTTCCATGAGAACTTGAAGTCGGTTTGGCTTTGTCACCTGAGTGCGGAAAACAACCATCCGGTGCTGGCAGCCAAGACGGTGGAGATGAAATTGAGGTCGTATGGTATTATTGCCGGAGTTGACTTTAACCTTAATGTGTTACGACGCGAATCACCTACAGGGCCATGGGAATTATGACGATGAAAGCAGCATTATTCGACCTCGACGGAACTGTGATTGATACTGAGGCGCAGTATACCGAGTGCTGGGGCAATATCGGTAATCGGTATTGTCCGGACATTTCTGATTTTGCCCATAGGATAAAGGGTACGACGCTTACTCAGATTCTTGAAAGGTATTTCCCCGACAAAAGCACGCATGCCGAGGTGGAGAAGTGGATTGACGACTGGGAGGCACAAATGGACTATCCTTATATCAAAGGTGCCCGTGAGTATATAGAGTCGCTGAAAAAGCAGAATATAAAATGTGCTGTGGTGACAAGCTCGAACGAGAAGAAGATGTCGTACGTGCTGCGTCAGCATCCTGAATTCGAAACTCTGTTTGACAGAATCTTCACGTCGGAGGATTTCACGGCTTCGAAGCCCGATCCCGACTGCTATCTGCAGGCAAGCAGGAAACTGAATGTCGAGAAGAAGGATTGTGTGGTCTTTGAGGATGCATTTACCGGATTGGAGGCAGGACGTCGTGCCGGCATCTATACCATTGGTTTGGCTACCACAAATCCGAAGGAGAATATCATAGATAAATGTGATAGAGTAATAAGTGATTATACTGAATTATTAAATTAAAATTCAAGATATTATGGCAGGCTATTTAGTAGAAGACAATCGTAAGGTGACAACTCACAGATTGCTGGAAATGAAAAAGGAAAACAAGAAGATTGCTATGCTCACAGCTTACGACTTCACTACCGCAACTATAGTTGACGGTGCGGGTATGGATGTGATATTAGTAGGTGATTCTGCTTCTAACGTCATGGCAGGAAACATGACGACGCTTCCTATCACCTTGGATCAGATGATTTATCATGCCAAGGCTGTAGTTCGTGCTGTGAAACGTGCTCTGGTGGTGTGCGACATGCCTTTCGGAACATACCAGGTTAATGCGACCGAAGGTGTGGAGAACGCCGTGCGTATCATGAAGGAAAGCCATTGCGATGCCCTGAAGCTTGAGGGTGGAGTAGAGATTATCGATACTGTTAAGAAAATCCTTGCTGCCGGTATCCCGATTATGGGTCACCTCGGACTTACTCCTCAGTCAATCAATAAGTTCGGAACATACACCGTTCGTGCTCGTGAGGAAGCCGAGGCTCAGAAGCTTATCAGCGATGCCCATGCTCTTGAGGAGGCAGGCTGTTTTGCAATTGTGCTTGAAAAGATTCCCGCAAGCCTGGCTGAACGTGTTGCTAAGGAATTGACTATTCCAGTCATCGGAATCGGTGCCGGCGGACAGGTTGACGGTCAGGTTCTGGTCGTTGCCGACATGCTGGGAATGACTAAGGGCTTTACTCCCAAGTTCCTGCGCCGCTATGCTGATTTGTCAACTGTGATGACTGATGCTATCGGCCACTATATCGAGGATGTGAAGAACTGCGACTTCCCGAATTCGTCAGAACAGTACTAAGATTAAGTGAAGAGTGAAGAGTGAAGTGTGAAGAGTGAAGTGTGAAGAGTGAAGTGATAGTACCGGAGCACTTAAGAACTCAAAAACTTAAGAACTCAAAAACTTAAGAACTCAAAAACTTAAGAACTCAAAAACTTAATTATTGCAAAGAACCGTGAAATAGTGTCACGAAACGCCCCCAAAAGTGCATTTTTTTTGAAAAACCGCGTTTTTTTTCGATAAAATGCGTAACTTTGCATAGCAAAAGAATACACTCTTTCTTTGTGTAAATCAATATGAAGGCAAAAAGAATACTATTTATCACACAGGAGATGGTTCCATTTTCCCCCGATTCACCTAAATCGAAAATGGGACGCATTCTTCCACAGTCAATACAAGAGGCTAACCACGAGATCCGTTCGTTCTCTCCAAGATGGGGAAATATCAACGAACGTCGTAATCAGCTTCACGAAGTGATCAGGTTGTCGGGAATGAATATCATCATCGACGACACGGATCATCCACTGATTATCAAGGTTGCTTCGATTCCATCAGCACGCATGCAGATTTATTTCATCGACAACGATGACTATTTCATGCGCCGACTGATGACCACCGATGAAAACGGCAAGGAATATGCGGACAACGGTGAACGTGCCATATTCTATGTCAGAGGTGTGCTGGAAACTGTGAAGAAGCTCCGTTGGGTTCCCGACGTGATTCATTGCCACGGCTGGATTACTGCTTTTGCTCCGCTTTACATAAAGAAAGCCTATGCCGACGAACCGTCGTTCCGCGATGCGAAAGTTGTGTTCTCTGCATCTTCGCCTGAGTTCAAGAACGACTTAGGTCAGCACACAGCTCAATGTGTTCCTTTCAAAGACATCGAGATGTCGGATATTGACGACATCACCAAGGATAAGTTCGGATACAATGAATTGCAGAAGATAGCAATTAAGTATTCCGACGGAGTGGTGATGGATGATGCCAAAGTCGATAAGGGAGTCATTAAGTACGCCAAGGATTTGAACATTCCTGTGCTCGACTATCAGGGCGAGGACTTTGCGAAGGCGTATAGTGATTTCTATGAAACAATCATGGGTGAATAAAGGTGAATAAAATGATATCCTTTTCAAGAATCCGTACCTGTACTGTGCGGTTTGCTCTTAGCATAGGCTCGCTTCTGATGCTGTCTGTCTTTTCTTCTTGTGACGACAATACAGGTACTTTGGGTGTCGACATGATGCCTCAATCCGATTTCCTTACACGCAGCTATGATGTCTACGATGTCAAGACTAAGTCTTACGCTGTAGGCGACTCGGTTCTTGCCCGTTCAAGTGTTTCGTATCTGGGACGTTTCTCTGACCCTGAGACAGGCACTATGATTAATTGCGATTTCCTCGGTCAGTTCCTCTGCCCGGAGAGTTTCAAGTTTCCCGACAGCATTCAGTACAATAAAATTACAAGCGGTGAAATCCGTCTGAACGTTAGTGATTTTGTAGGTGACTCGCTGACTTCATTCGGATTGGAGGTCTATGAGCTGGATTCGGTGCTTGACCCTACTTTGGATTATTACACAAATATCAATCCTGAAGACTATTACGATACGAGCAAGGAGCCTGTAACCACAAAATGGTTCACTCTTTCCGACCGTACGATAGACGACAGCGAGCGAAACAGCACTTCCTACAAGCGTACTATCCGTATCAGCCTTCCTACCGATTCGGTTCAGAAAATCTACGACGCTTACAGGGAGCATCCTGAGTTGTTCGCCAATACTGAAGCGTGGATGCACAGTGGTCTTCCATACAGCAAGGGATTCTACTACAAAATAGTAAGCGGCGACGGAGCAATCGCGTATATCGATGTTGCTGTGTTCAACATGCGTTTCAATTACTATGACACAGAGGAAGAAACCGACACAACCGGTGTTTGCCAGCTTCCAAGCAATGAGGAAGTTGTTCAGGCTACACGCTTCTCCAACGAAGGACTTAATACGCTTCTGGAAGATGAGAATGCGACTTACCTGAAGAGTCCTGCGGGAATTTTCACACTTGCAGAACTGCCTACCGATGATATCGTCTTTGCTGATACTATCAATTCAGCCAAACTGACTTTCGTGAGATATAACGACGAAAAGCAGTCGCTGCTGAAGCTGGGCATTCCTCAGAATGTGCTTCTTGTCCGCTTGGACGATTATCTCCAGGGCTTCTTTGAGAAGTATAAGCTGGCCGACGATGTGACTTCTTATCTCACTACCTTTAATTCTTCTACAAACTCTTATGTGTTCTCCAATATCGCAAAACTGATTTCAACTATCCGCAAGGAGAAGATGGATGGCACGGCTACGGAGAATGTGAATAAGGTGCTCCTGATTCCTGTGGAAGTGAATGAAGACAGTAGTGGCGATGCGGTCAAGATCAGTCATGACTTCTCGCTTGCGAGCACCAAACTGGTTGGTGGTGCCAACGATACCGTGAAGCTGGAGGTTATTCATACCAGTTATAAATAAGACAAAAAAATAGGATGAAATGCTGATGCACTTCATCCTATTTTTATTTATGACTTTTTATTTCCCCGCCCTTGGGAGGGGCAAGGGGTGGGTCTTCTTACTTCATATTCGTATATACATTCTGTACATCGTCGAAGTCCTCAAGACGCTCAACCATCTTGTCGATTGTCTCACGCTGCTCATCGGTAACTTCCTTGAGGTCGTTGGGGATGTAGGTGAATTCGGCAGAGGTGATTTCCAATCCGTGTTCTTCGAGGTAAGACTGGATCTGTGCGAAGCATTTCGGATCACCGTAGATAGTGATACTCTTCTCGCCGGTATCTTCGTCTTCCTCTTCGTCGAATTCGTCGCTAACTCCGAAGTCGATAAGGTCAAGAACCATCTCGTCCATGTCGATGTCATCCTTCTTCTTGAAGGTGAACTGAGCGAAGTGGTCGAAGAGGAATGCAAGTGATCCCATTGTACCCATGTTGCCGTTGAACTTGTTGAAGATGGAACGTACGTCGGCAACGGTACGTGTAGGGTTGTCTGTAAGAGTGTCGACAAAGACTGCGATTCCGTGAGGACCGTAGCCTTC
>Ga0256405_10003616_pt1 | contig 31419 bp, 50 predicted proteins | sample RumenRJG_02DNA_FD_189096 | JGI IMG/M metagenome (GOLD analysis project Ga0256405, IMG submission 189096) | Bovine rumen microbial communities from Lethbridge, Alberta, Canada - RJG_02 | ecosystem: Host-associated > Mammals > Digestive system > Stomach > Rumen | place: Canada: Alberta...
GAAATATATGAAGCCGAAATTCAGAACAGGCATGGCCGTAGGGCTCGAGGAACTGAGAGAGGATGAATCGAAAGCGCGAGATCTGATGGCCGAGCTCCTGATGGAACCCGGATACATCGGATACATCGACACCTCGGATCCTAAGATGCGCGTCTACGTATTCAGAGACCGGCAGAGCGAGGAGAAGATGCTCCGGTTCGCAAAGAAACTCGAGTTCAGAACTGCCGGCAGCGTACTGGACGCGGTACACGTCAGGAATGAGGACCTGCAGCGTCCTCATATGAGATACATATCAAAGGACGTCTATTACAAAGAACTGTATAAGTGATCTTTATTGAAGGAGGGAATACCATGAGCAGATCTTACAGAAACAAGCTGGAATATATCGAAAATCTGAGGACGATACTTGAAGCAAAGGAGGACTTTAAAAATCTTGAATACTTCAAAAATCAAGGAACACAGGAAGAATATCTTTTTCTAACCGATATCCTCGGACGAGTATTTTACTTCGATGTCACGGGAATGCCAAATGAAGCGATATTTCATGTCATGGCGCAGGTAGAGTGCGGAGTACAGCCACAATGCTACATTACCGACAAGAAAAAAATGTTAGAAGTCGGAAGAATGTTCAATTAGGAGCGAGATGAACGGAATACTTATAATAATAATCTTCAGTCTCCTGATTATTGCAGAAATAATCAACGAGATCGATAGAAGGCGATGACCTTAACATGTTCTAAGGAGGAAATAATGGATACCAGAAATGTAGCTAATGTGACCGGCGTCAACATGGTGGATACCAAGAAACTGCGGCCACACCCGAAGAACCCGAGGAAGAATCTCGGAGATCTGAGCGAACTGACTGAAAGCATCAGAAAAAACGGAATCATGCAGAACCTGACTGCCGTTCCTGATCCGGATAAGGAAGACGGTTACATGATTATCATCGGACACCGGCGCTTCGCTGCCGGGAAAAAGGCAGGGTTGAAGAAGTTCCCGGTCTCGATTGTATCTCTCGATGAAGCAGAACAGGTAAAGATCATGCTCTGCGAAAACATTCAGCGGAGTGACCTTACGGCGGTCGAACAGGCGGAAGGCTTCCAGATGATGATAGACTTCGGCATCACTGTTCAGGAGCTGTCAGAAGAGACCGGCTTCGCGCCGTCGACGATATATCATCGGTTGAACCTCGCGAAGCTCGATAAGAATGCGCTTAAAAAGAAAATGGATCAGCTGACCATAACAGACCTGATCGAGCTTGAACAGATAGAAGACGTCGAGACCAGGAATGAGATCCTGAAGAAAGCAAATAGGCAGACTTTCGCGCAGATGGTGCAGAGCGCCGTCAACGATCAGAAGAAGGCACAAAACGAGACGGCATTCGTCGAACGCCTCAAGGCCGCAGGACTCACAGAAAGACCCGGACGGTCATGGGATCCTGATATAGGTGGATACACAAATGTGTACATCAGTGCGACTGAAGACGGCAGCGCCGTAGATCTCAAAGGCTACGAGCATTTTATCAGGAGTGAATACAACTCAAGCTATCTGATATATGCGATGAAACAGGAAGATGCAGAGAACAGCGAGAAGGATGAGCTCGAAGAGAAGATGCAAGATATCCGAGACATCATCGGAGATGCAAGGGAAGAGCTCGACGCGAAAGCTCTTGACATACAGCAGGAAGTCGACTCCTTTGTTGAAACCGTAAGCAAAGGGGATTACATGAAGGACCGACGCGATGAATTCATCACTGAGTGTTTCATCCTCGATATCACCTACACGATCAGCTTTGATCTGACGCACCCGGCCGCTTTCGAATCGACGACCTTTGGACTGAATAATAGATGGAACTACGAAGGAACTCTTGAAGAGTGGCGAGAGAAAATGGAGAACTGTATACGTGAAAGATACGGAAATGATCCGGCAGTATACGCAGCTCTGACTCTTGCCGGGAACCTGAACGGCATACACCTTGCAAAAGGATATGCAGATGGGATTATGCGAGGGATATCCGAGTTCTACGCAAAAGACAATGCCGAGGAGCTCAACAGAGCAATCAGAACGCTTGAGATCATAGGCTTTTCCCTGAGCGACGATCTGAAGAAATACCTGACTGAAGACAATGAAATAGTCAAGAAGGTAGAAAAGGCTAAGGCAGACTATGAAGCCCTGAAAGGAGACGACTGATGGACGTATTCATCACATATAAAGATACTTCGCGTTCTCTACCGGATCACTGGATCAGAGACGTCAGAGAATTTTCTCACAATTCACAGATGAGGATCCTGACACTACGGACCGAGAAGCGGGCATACGTAATAAATGTTGACGTGATCAGACATATTGAACTGGCGGAAGGCGAGGAGTCGCCAAAGCCAACACTGTAGGAGAAAGGATGGAGAAACATATGCACGCACCGCAAATCGCCTGGATAGCTCTTGTTGCAGCAAGCCTCGGCATCGGCCTTGCGAAACATGGAGAGCCGCGCGAAGACTACAACTTCTTTACCGTCCTGATAAGTGCGGTAATAGAGACCGCGATACTGATATGGGGCGGATTTTTTGGGGGGTAATATGAAAACAGTATACACCATAACAAGCGAATGGGATTCGAACATCCTTGACCTGATAGACAAGAAACCGAGTCTCGTCAAGCTCAAAGACTGGGCTATCCGGATCGGTGTTGTTTACTCGGAAAAGGGAAAGACCAACAAAGGCAAGGCTGTAATCGCCTCGATCGATAGAGTGCCCGATCTGTATAGGGAGATAACGGTCGTCGACTACATCATAACGATCTATAAGCCGAGCCTTGCCGGGCTCGCCAACGACCAGGTCGAGATCGCGCTGTTCGAGCAGCTGCTCAAAATTCAGATAGAAGAGGAATCAGATGGCAGCGACATAAAAGACCTCTGCCTCAAAGGCTACGACTATGAAGGATTCAAGGAGATCATCGACGAGTACGGCTCCGACTGGGACAGGCCATGGAGCCGCCAGCTGACTATAGACGACATCCAGAAATAGGAAGGAAAGGAGAAATAATATGGAAGACAAGAACAAAGTAACAATCGGGATCGAGACCCGGGGGTTTGATGAAGCAGCGGAGGACATCGAGCTCATGGCCGATGCCATGAATGAGTTCCCGGCGACCGTGAACATTAAGGCAAAGGAATGCGAGATCAGCATCCACACGACCAATTATATAGAAAAGACAGAGCTGGAGCCTTCTTGGGCGAAAGGCGGAGTGATGCTTGAACCTGACCTCGATGAGGAAAGTGCTCCGGAGGAAGAAGAGGTAGTCCTGCCGAAAGGAACGATCAAAGAGATGATTATAACGGACTTCCTGAAAGAAACGAAGAAGATGTGCAGTGAACAATCTGGCTGTGATAACTGCTTTCTCTATGAGGCAGAGGGCAACGTCTGCAAAGTACGCGGCCTCTTTCCTGATAACTGGAGAATATAAGCACCCGACGGCGCAGGACCAAAATCCCACAATCTACATATAAATAAGTAAAGAGCAGACCGGGCCTCGCGCCCGGTAAAGGCTCGATTAGAGTATTAACCTTACGACCAAAAAATGAAGAACGAGATCGGATCCAAGTTCATAAGAGAGACCTGCATCGCGGGACCGGTGATAGACGTCACACTGAAATACAGTGCAAGAGCACCGAGGAAAGCAAGAGAAGCGAACAGAGCTCCGTCTCGTGAAGCAGTGATCAAGAACAATGACAGGCTGGCCGCAAAGAATCTGACCAGGCTGATGAATGCGAACTTCTACCCGGGAGACATCCACCTAACAACGACATACGAAGGAGAGCCTCCGACAGTAGAAGAAGCGAAGAAGGAGATCAGCAACTTCAAGCGCAGACTGAAGAGAGAATATGAGAAGCGCGGCAAGGAATTCAGATGGATAGAGGTCACTGAGTACAAGAACCACAGGATCCATCACCACATGCTCATTCCGTACATCGAGACGGAAGTGATATCGAGACAATGGAAGCGCGGACACATATGGACATCCACGCTGGACCGAAGCCGGAACTACAAGAACCTTGCGGAATACTTTATCAAAGAAACATCGAAGACCATGAGAGCGCCGGGATCTGAAACGAAGCAGCGCTGGAGCGCGAGCAGGAACCTTGTGCGTCCGGTCATAAAAAGAGAAATGATAGAGCCGAGAGCGATGTATCAGAAGCCGAGGGCTCTTAAAGGATACGAGATCATCCCTGAGACAGTGCACGCTTACACGCATCCGTTCACAGGGATAGACCATCTGGAATACATGATGATAGCGACGGATCCGGTTCCGCGTTTGAAGACTTGGAGGAATGGAACTGTCGTCAAAAGGGATGAAACCTACAGGCGTGCTCAGGAGATCCAGATCTGCTGGGATGCTTTCGTAGGCGAGGACTTTGTATAGGAGGAGCGATGAACGTCACAGAATATCTGAAAAGCTATGAGCGAGCAGACCGGAAAGCCAAGAGACTCTTCGAGGAATACAAGAAAGAGAACGACCTGGTCGATGCAGTACGCTCAACAGCGGACATAGACGGACTCCCGAAAGGCACCGGGATCAGCAAGGAGACAGAAGAGAAAGCGCTCAGGCTGGCAGACAAAGCGGCAGAGTTCAAGATCGCGCACCTCGATGCACTGCATGAGAGGCAGCAGGTGGCGAATACTATCTTCAAGGTCAAGGATCCTGATGAGCAGGACGTCCTCATCGAGAGATACATTAACTACGATCAGACGTGGGAAGAGATCTGCTTGAAGCTGCACTTCTCCTGGGGCACAGTCCACGAGAAGCACCGGCGCGGAAAGATGTCTGTCGAAGAGATACTCGAAACACAAAATCTTGTATAGTTTTGTACACATCACCACGATATAATGATAGTGGCAAAGGCAACAGAAAAGCCTGAACCAAAAACCTCTCACATGCCGGTGTGAACCGGCAATATGGACGGAGACAGGATCTCTCGCCAGTAAGATACGAGCTACATGGCCAAATCGAAAACGGGCTCGGGTGCGATTCCCGGGACGTCCACCAGGCAGGCATCTGCCATAATGGTACTCCATATAATACCTGCAATGAATAAGGATCACGAAAGGACGGACTCATCTCCGTCCTTTTGTGTTACGAAGAAATGAATTACAAGAGCAAGAAGTGGAGGAAGCTGAGAGAACAGATACTGAGACGTGACGGATACATGTGCCAGGAGTCACTGAGATACGGCAGACACGTGGAGGCCGACACAGTCCACCACGTCTTTCCTGCGTCCAAGTATCCGGAGCTCGCATGGGATCCTCGGAACCTGATCAGCTTATGCTCTGCAGAACACAATGCGATGCACGTGAGAGACACCGATGAGCTGACCGATAAAGGTCAGAAGCTTCTTGAAAGAATCATGAAGAAGCATCGGATCGGAGAAGACTCCCCCCCCTCCTCGTGATAATTTTTAAGGCTATAGGGGAACGGCGGCGGGAGACTTTTATATATACGAGGGGTTTTTACACGGAGGGGGTAGGGCCCTGCACATAAAGGACCTCGCGTGCGCGCGAACATGATGTAAACAACAGATTTTTTGACAGAATCGTGCTCGATGAAGAGGCTTTCAAAACAGCCTCGTATTCGGGCCCTTTTTTCGACAGACATCCGGAGGCGGAATGAGCAAAACGGCAGACCTCAGAATCGAGATCCTGGGCGTGGATCAGCTGCAGGAATATGAGAACAACGCAAGGCAGCACGGCGAGATAGACATAGCCGCGATCAGGGACAGCATCGAGGCGTTCGGATTCAATGATCCGATCGGTATATGGTCCGAGGACAACGTGATAGTCGAAGGCCACGGCAGACTGGCTGCAGCGAAAGAGCTCGGCTGCAGAGTTCTGCCATACGATGAGCGCTTCCCTAATCCGGATATATGGCAAGTCATAGACAACAGCGTCGCAGCAGAGATCCTTCAGCAGCAGCTTGACATAATAGACCGATGAAAAAAGAGGCGTGGAAAAAAAGAATAAGAAAAGCCTGTATAGAGGCAGGGACATATAGGGACTACTTCGACAGCGTGATCGTATCGCTGGCGGAGATCCTCGAAGCAAGAGACCAGGTCAGAAAATACTATCAGGACTCGGGTGCTCAGCCGATCGTTATGAGAACGAACAAAGGCGGACACAAGAACATGGAGAAGAATCCGATCCTGGTCATATACGATGACATGAACAAAACGGCGATGGCATACTGGCGAGAGCTCGGCCTGACGCCGAAGGGACTGAAAGCAATAGACGAGAAGGCCATGAAAGCCAACCAGAAAAAAGCAAGCCTCGGAGATGCGCTCCGGGAGATGGGGATCTGACATATGACATTCTACATCTGCAACAGAAAGAAATGCGCGAACTGCCGCGAAGAATGCCGGCATACATCAGATCCGGCTTTTGCCGTTAATCCGAAATATGAAGACGAGCGCTTCATGAAGATGAGGAACGGCGACCTATGGGAAGAAGAACCGGATGGAAGCGAAGGACTACGTAAGTATAGCGAAGAATTATGCTGACGATGTTATCGTCGACAGGATCATAGAAGGCGCGGAGGTCGTGCTGGCCTGTCAGAGGGTCAAGAGCGACCTCGAAGCGAAGGACTACGTAAGTATAGCGAAGAATTATGCTGACGATGTTATCGCCGGCAGGATCATAGAAGGCGCGGAGGTCGTGCTGGCCTGTCAGAGGTTCAAGAGCGACCTCGAGAGAACAGACATAGAGCTGAGACCGAAAGAGCCGAATATGGCCTGCTCGATCATGGAAGGCTTCTTCGTACACGCCCAGGGCGAAGACATGAAAGGGATGCCTCTGATGGGTACGCCGTTCATGCTGCAGCCGTGGGAGATCTTCGCGACAGTGAATATGCTCGGCTGGTACTACGTAGACACCGGGGTGCTGAGATTCACAGAGGCTTTCATAATGACAGCCAGGAAGTCCGGAAAAACGTCCTTCATCGGAGCTCTGTCATTCGCGGTCGGGATCCTTTGGAGGAGATCCGGCTCGAAGCAGTACATCGTGGCCAACAGCCTGAAGCAGACGCTCCAGGCGTTCAACTTCCTGAAGTTCAATATGGTCTGGCATGGCCTCGACAAGGACGAGGACATGAGGATCCTTGATAACAGCTTCAACCACAGCATAGAGTATCAATTCAAGGATGAAGAGGGACGCCCGGACGGGATGATAGACATCAATGCTCTGGCGAGCAATCCGGACAGCCAGGACTCCTTCAACTGCAACTTCGCTATAGCCGACGAGATCGCCGGATATAAAAAGGCGAAGCAGTATACGCTGTTCAAGGACGCCCAGAAGGGCTATAGGAACAAGCTGATAATAGGAATAACGACTGCCGGAGACAATGCGAACAGCTTCGGATACCGGCACATGGAATACGCGATCAAGGTCGTGAACGGGACCGTCAAGGATGACAAGTTCTTCGCTCTCATAGCAAGAGCTGATCAGGACGAGAACGGAAACGTCGACTACACAAGCGCGGAGCAGCATAAGAAGGCGAACCTGTCCTATGGCGTGACAGTCAGCCCGGATGAACTGATGAACGACGCGCTCCAGGCGCAGAACGACCCGCAGAAGCGCAAGGAGTTCTTCGCCAAGAGCCTGAACATATACACCTCGGCTATCAAGGCATACTTCGATATCGAGGAGTTCAGGAAGAGCGACAGAAAGTACACGTGGACAAAAACGCAGCTTGCCAAGCTGCCGATCAGGTGGTACGGCGGAGCGGACCTTTCGAGGGTGTTCGACCTCACAGCGACTGCGCTGGTCGGAGAATACAAGGATGTCCTCATAATCATTCCGCACGGATTCTTCCCGGTAGCACAGGCTCACAGGAAGGCCGACGAGGACAATATTCCGCTCTTCGGATGGAAAGAGGATGGCGACCTGACCATAACGAACGGCGATGTGGTGAACCACACCGAGGCCGTGAAGTGGTTCGAGGAAATGAGAAAAAAAGGCTTTAAAGTCCGGATCGTAGGACAGGACAAGAAGTTCGCGCGCGAGTTCTTCGCCGAGATGAAGAAGAAGCGCTTCACCATAGTCGACCAGCCTCAGTATTACTACGTAAAGAGCCAGGGCTTCAGATACATCGAGAAGAAGGCCAAAGAGGGCAAGCTCTACTATCTGGGATCCGATGCGTATGAATACTGCGTTCAGAACGTAAGGGCGATAGAAAAGACGGACGACATGATCCAATATGAGAAGATCTCTCCTGAGCTGAGGATAGACCTCTTCGACGCTTCAGTGTTTGCCACGGTGCAGCTGCTGGAGGACATGGAGCGATCAAACAAGACATCGTGGTACGGAGACAAGTAAATGGGGATATTAGATTTTTTTAAAGGCGACTACAGGGTCGGCGGAGTTCGCGCAGCAAACAAGGGAAAGAGTCCGATCGGCATATTCATGACCGACAGCGACAGCGACGAGATCAGGTGCAGCGGATACACTTCGCTGGCAGACAATCCGGAGGTATATATCGCTTGCCGGAGGATCGCGATGCTCATATCCTCGATGCCGATCATGCTGATGGAAAACGGCGAGTCGGGAGATACGAGGATCTTCAATGAGCTGTCCCGGAAACTGGACATAGAGCCGAACAACAACATGACGAGGCGCACATTCATCGAGGCGATAGTCATGAACCTGCTGCTTCACGGAAGAGGAAACTCTGTCGTACAGGTGAAGACCAGAAGAGGCTATCTGGACAACATGATCCCGGTGCCGGCATCTCAGGTCTCATTCAGCCAGACGGCGGACGGCAAAAGCTATGTCGTATATATAAACGGCCAGGCATACAGACCGGATGACGTCCTTCACTTCGTAGATAATCCGAGCCGCTTCTATCCGTGGAAAGGGCAGGGCATAACGATCCTTCTCCGTGACGTGGCGAACAACCTGAAACAGGCAAGCGCTACCAAGAAGGCGTTCATGAGCTCGAAGTGGAAGCCGTCTGTAATAGTCAGAGTCGAGTCAATAACCGATGAGATGTCTGATCCGAAAAAGAGAAAGAAGCTCATGGAGGAATATGTCGCGGCTCAGGATATAGGCGAGCCGTGGCTCATACCGGCGGATCAGTTCGATGTGACGACAGTGAAACCTCTGTCCCTTGCAGACCTTGCCATATCCGACAGCGTCGAGATAGACAAGAGGACGGTGGCCATGATAATAGGCTGCCCTCCGTTCCTTCTCGGCGTCGGAGACTATGACAAGGAAGCGTGGAACAACTGGATCAGTTCCTGGGTGCGTATAATCGCGCAGGAGATCGAGCAGGAACTCACCAAGAAGCTGATCCTGAATCCGAACTGGTATGTGAAGTTCAATATCCTGTCCCTGATGGATTGGGATATAAAGACCATCGCAGACGTATTCGGAGGTCTTTCAGACAAGGGCTACATAACAGGCAACGAGGTCAGAGACCGCATCGGCATGAGCCCGAAGGAAGGACTGGATGAGCTGAGGATCCTCGAGAACTACATCCCTATGGACATGATAGGAAAGCAGGGCAAGCTCATACAGGACAAGGATGGAGGCGAATGATGGCGCTTATATGTAACGACTGTACGGTCGAAGGCAAGAAGAAACTGATCAGATGCGAGCACACGGGAGAGCCGTGTGTTTTTATTAGGTTCTGCAGCGTCTCCGGGAAGTATTACCAGACTGACGCGGCTGCCAGATGCAAGGAAAGGACAAAGAAATGAAAAACGAAACAAGGACCATGCAAAGACAGGTGAGGTCTGTTGCATCGAATTTCAAAACGAGGGAAGACGGCGAGGAGAAGCGCATAGAAGGCTACTTCGCCGTTTTTGATAGCGTGTATGAGATATTCCCGGGAATGACCGAGTCGGTCGCTCCGGGAGCCTTCTCAAAAACACTTGACGGAGATATCAGAGCATTGATCGACCACGAAACGATGTATGTTCTGGGACGCAATCAGGCAGGGACGCTTGAACTCCGCGAAGACGACAGGGGGCTGTGGGGATCCATCCTGATCAATCCGAACGATCAGGACGCGATGAACCTTTATTCCAGAGTCGAACGCGGTGATGTGAACCAGTGCAGCTTCGGCTTCGACATCCTGTCAGAGGAAACCGACTTCCGCGAGAACGGAGATGTACACTGGACGATCAAGGAAGTACGCCTGTACGAGGTCAGCGTGTGCACGTTCCCGGCTTACTCCGAGACTCAGGTAGATGCCCGGAGGAAAGACAAAGAACTTATCATGAAGCGCGAGAACGAGAAGTGGCGCGCGGAAATGAAAGCCAGACTGAAAGGAGAGTCAAAATGAAACTTAGAGCTTTAATGCTGAGAAAGAATCTCGACGACAAGAGAAAGGCACTCGAGGCAGAGAGAGCTAAAGACGCAGAGTTCGAGCAGCGCGAAGCCGATCTGATGGCAAGCATCGAAGAGGCAAGCACTGAAGAGGAGAAGGCTGTAGTCAGAGAAGCTATCGACGCATTCGAGACCGAGAAGACTGAGCACGACAAGGCCGTGACAGATCTCGATGAAGAGGTCAGAAACCTCGAAGCTCAGCTCGAAGACGCCGAGAACGAGCAGGACAAGGCAGCTCCGGCAGAGCCTGAAGCGGCACCTGCAGATCCAGAAGAAAGACATGAGAGAAAGGAAATGAAAGCCATGAACAGGAGAACAAAGAAAGTATTCGGGCACATGACCAGAGCAGAGCGCGAGGAGATGATCCAGCGTTCCGACGTTCAGGAGTTCCTGACCGAGGTAAGGCGCGGAATCAGCGAAAAGAGAGCGCTCACAAATGTAGGACTCCTCATTCCTGAGGTAGTTCTTCCAGTGCTCCGTGAGAACATCCTCGAGTACAGCAAGCTGTATAAGCACGTCAGAGTCGTAGCTATCTCCGGCGAGGGCAGACAGCCGGTCATGGGAACTATCCCTGAAGCCGTATGGACAGACTGCTGCGCTAACCTCAACGAGCTCGACCTCGGATTCAATGATACCGAGATCAACTGCTGGAAGGTCGGCGGCTACTACGCGATCTGCAACGCGAACATCGAGGACAGCGACATCGACTTCCTGGCCGAGATCGTTATCGCACTCGGCGCGTCCATCGGACTCGCACTGGACAAGGCAATCATCTACGGCAAGGGCACAAGGATGCCTCTCGGTGTTGTAACAAGACTTGCACAGACATCAAAGCCGGCAGACTATCCGGAGACAGCAAGAGAATGGGCTGACCTGCACACATCGAACATGACAAAGATCAACGGCGCCAGCATGACACCTGCTCAGCTGATCGCTGCCATCGTCAAGGCGTTTGGCAGTGCAAAAGGCAAATACTCCAGAGGCGAGAAAGTCTTCGTCATGAGTGAGAAGACATATACAGCTCTCGCAGCTGCAAATGTCAGCGTTGACGCTAACGGCAGCATCGTAACAGGAGTCCTCGACAGGATGCCTGTCATCGGCGGAGCCATTGAGGTACTCGACTTCGTACCTGACAATGACATCGTCGGCGGATTCTTCGATCTCTATCTCCTCGGAGAAAGAGCCGGAGCGAAGTTCGCAACGTCCGAGCATGTCAAGTTCCTCCAGGATCAGACAGTCATGAAGGGCGTGGCCAGATACGACGGCAAGCCTTCGATCGCTGAGGGCTTCATGGTCGTCAACATCGCCAACACAGACCCGACATCGGAAGTTCCGTTCGCACCGGATGACGCAAACAAAGATCCGGAGTCGGAATAATCAGTGATGAGGATAAAACGGATAACGCATCACTGCTGACATCCAGCGCGCCTGCCGTAAATACCCGGGGGATGACCAAAGCAGAGCTCATAGCTTACGCGGAGTCCCTCGGGCTCACGGTTTCCTCATCGATGACAAAGGCGCAGATCCAGGAAGTAATAGATAACGCTTGATAGGAGGACCGGGATGGACAATGACACAATGCTGACTGCAGTAAAGGTCGATCTCGGCATCACTACCACGGCATACGATGTAAGGCTCGGGCAGTATTTGGATGCTGCCCGGTCTGCCATCGAAAGGGAAGGCATAGTCATAGACAACAACTCCGTCGACGACGGGAATATGGTCGTGATGTATGCAGCGCACCTGTGGCGCAAACGCGACACAGGCGAAGGAATGCCGAAGATGCTGAGGTGGATGATGAACAACAGGCTGTTCAGCCAGAAGCTCCAGGAGGAATAAGATGGACGATGTGATCATCCTCGTAAAAACAACATATACCCGTGATGAAGAGGGCAACATGATACCAAGCTCTGCAGAGCGCCGGGTCTTGTGCAAGAACGAATCTGTATCAAGAGCGGAGTTCTACCAGGCGGCTCAGGTCGGAATGCATCCGGAATACGTCTTCATCCTCACGCACTACATGGACTACGAGGGCGAGAAGTTCATCAGATACACCGATTGGGCAAATGTAGAGCATCAGCTATACGTAAGTAGGACATACAGACGTCCCGGCACTACAGAGCTCGAGATCGTAGCGGAAGAAAGGACCGGAAAGGCTTATGGCGACGAACGCGAATCTGGTGGCGGAGCTTGATCTTCTGATGAAGGAGTACGTCCAGGAGGTACAGGACGCGGTGGACGACGCAGCAAAGGAAGCTGCCGAGGTCACGGCAAGAACGCTCCGGGAAAACTCGCCGAAGAGGAAGAAAGGCAAAGGCCGGGGAGCTTATGCAAGAGGCTGGAAGGTGAAGAAGCGCTACGACGCGAACCTGGTCTCCTATGTCGTATATAACGGCAAGAACCCGGGCCTCACACACGTCCTCGAACACGGACACGTGGCAAGGAACCAGTTCGGTACATACGGAAGAGTGAGAGCCATACCGCACATCGGCCGTGCTGCCGATGCCGGCATCCAGAGGTTCCAGCTCGGAGTAAAAGCAAGACTCAGGAGGCTGTGATATATGAGAGACAGCAAAAGAATGATCGGAAACGTGCTCAATGCCATCGAAGAGATGGGGCTTCCGTGGGCGTACATGACGTTCAGAAGCGGCACCTTTACAGATAAAGACGGCATCGTGCATGATGTCGAGCCTCCGTTCGTTGTGTACTACGGATCCGGACAGACAAAGCTGTCTGCCGACGATACTCACTACTGGAGTGAGAACACCTACAATATCGAGTATTACTTCATGGATAAAAGCAGCACTAATGAAGAGGGAATCGAAGCGGCGATTCTGGCCGAAGGGTTCCAGTTTGAAAAAAGCGAAGACTTATACCTCGAAGATGAGGACGTCTTCGTGATCTACTACTACTTGAATTAGAAAGGATCAAGAAAAATGGCAAGAAGAGAACAGGAAAACAAGGTTTTGTTCGGCTTCAGCGACCTGTACATCGGAACATACTCCGTGAACGATGAGACGGGCGAGGTCACGATGGGACAGCCTTATCATCAGACCGGAGCCGTAGGCTTCTCGCCGGAAGGCCAGGGAAACAACTACACGTTCTATGCAGACAACGTGTCATACTTCTCCAACTACACGACAGGAAACTATGAAGGCGACCTGGTCGTGGCCAGATTCGACGATGAGTTCAGGAAGCTCTTCCTCGGAGAGATCGAGCTGGAGGACGGAGGCGTGGCCGAGAGAAAGAACGCCGTAAAGCCTAACATCTACATGATGTATGAAACGCAGGGCGACAAGGGTCCTGAGCGCGTGCTCTGGTACAACGGAACGCTCGGCTTCATCAACAAGGAGACGGCAACGATCGAGGACGAGGTCGAAGTACAGACCGAGACGATCTCCGTAACCTTATCCGGCGACAACAAGACCGGCATGACTAAGGTCACATACGGAAAAGACAAGGACGGCTTCGCGACTTTGTTCACGAATCCGCCGACACCAAAGCTGCCAACAGCTTCGGAATAGTCAGATCAATAGCAAAATCGGGGCGGAGAATTCCGCCTCGGCTTTTTGCATATATAGGAGGGAATACATGGTAAAGACGATAGAGCTCAGAGAAGGGCTCCAGGTAACACTCGCGAACGACTCTCTGTGGTTCGAAGAATACAGGGATCAGTTCGGACAGGACATACTTCCGACTATAATGCCGCTGATCCTTGCGGTAGGAAACAGCATCTCCGCACTCGTGGAGGAAGCAGGGGGCCTCGATGAGATAGACCAGGACGCATTCGTAAGAATGCTCGGATCCGAGGCTCTTTTAGATATAGGACTCAGATTCTCGGCTTTTGAAATAACGGACATCATGCATATCATGTGGGCTATGGCAAAAGCGTATGACGGAGACATCGAGGACCCTAAAGCCTGGCAGAGAAAACTGGCAGGTCCGGAGCACGAAGCGCTTCCTATAGTAGACATCATAATCCCTGCTCTTGCAGAGCTTGTAGTCAAGGGAGTGGTCGGCTCAAAAAACTGGGAGAGGCTGACAGCGGAAGCGAAAGATATAAAGTCAAAGCTGCAGCCGGAGAAAAAGACAAAAAAGACAACAAAGAAGAAATAACGCTGGACACCGTATTCCTCGGAGGGATGGAACGCGGCCTCACTAAAAAGGACATGGAGCACATGACCATAGGAGAGATCGTGGACTTCACCGTGGCGTTCAATGAGCGCCAGAAAAAGGGCAAGGAAGCCGAGGAGCGGAGATCCAAAACGACAAAATACAGACTGGCGACACCGGAAGAAGTCTCAGCATATAACCGGGGATAGGATATGGCAGAAACAATCAAAGGAATCACAATCGAATTCAGAGGGAATACGACTCCGCTGCAGAAAGCTATCCGGACAGTCAATTCAGAACTGGCAAAGGCCACGAAGGAACTGACGAGCGTAAACAAGGCGCTGAAGTTCAATCCGACGAGCGTGGAACTCTGGAGACAGAAGCAGGAGCTCCTGAACCAGAAGATCGACTCCACAAAAGACAAGCTGGATGCTCTGAAACAGCAGCAGCAGCAGATGGACGCGGCAAAGGTCTCCAAAAGCTCCGAGGAATACAGAAGGCTCGAGCGCCAAATCATTGAAACAGAAAGCCAGCTGAAGACATTCAAAGCGCAGCTCCGTGAGGTCGGGAACGTGAACCTCAAGGCACTCTCGGAGCAGTTCAAGCAGGTCGGCGGAAAGATCGAAGGTGTAGGCAACTCCCTGAGAGGCGTATCCCTCGCGGCAGGAGCCGTGGTCGGCTCGCTGGCAGCCATATCGGTCAAAGCCGGAAAGACTGCCGACGATATTTCTACACTATCAAAGGTAACAGGCATCAGCACGGACAATCTGCAGAAGTACGGCTATGCAGCCGACCTTGTAGATACATCGGTCGAGGCAATAGCGAAAGCAAACAAAAAGCTTATAAAGAGTTCCTACTCGGCAGCGAACGGGTCTAAATCACAGGCCGAAGCGTTCGAGGCGATCGGTGTGTCGGTCACTGATGCGAACGGAAACCTCAGAGACTCGGAAAGCATCTTCCAGGACGTCATCACAAACCTCGGAAAGATGACGAATGAGACGGAGCGCGATGCTATAGCGCAGACGCTCATGGGGAAGAGCGCAGCCGAGCTGAATCCTCTGATAGAGGACCAGGGCGAGACATACAGGAAGATATCGGAGACGCTCGCAAAGTACGACCTCGACTATCTGGACGAGGATACTATAAGAAAAGCGCAGGAGTTCAATGACGAGCTCGACACGATGAAGTTGATCGGCTCAGTGGCTTTCGCTCAGATCGGAGCGGAGCTTGCCGGATATCTCGCACCGGCGCTCGAGAAGGTGGTCGACTTGACAGGAAGATTCGCTCACTGGCTGTCCGGACTGGATCCTGCAGTGCTCACAGTCATCGGAGGCATAGCCGGGTTCATAGCGATCCTATCGCCGCTTCTTATCGGGCTCGGAAAGATGGCATTCGCCATCAGTTCGATAATAAACGCGGTGAATCTGCTGGGCGGAGCTCTGAGTCTGACGGCAGCCGGACCTGTACTGGCTGTTATAGCAGCGATCGCCGCATTGATAACGATATGCGTTCTGCTCTATAAGAATTGGGACACCGTCAAAGCGAAAGCCCAGGAACTCGGTCAGACCATCAAGTCAACATGGGAATCGGTCAAGAACGCGATCTCTACAGCAGCAAACGCCATATTCGATGCCATGACATGGCCATACAGAAAAGCGTGGGGCATCATTATCGATATCGTCAGGAAGATCAAAAGCCTGTTCCCTATAAAGATCGGCAAATTCTTCGGGCATATAGAGCTGCCGCACTTCTCCATAAAGGGAAGCCTGTCGCTGAAGCCTCCGAGAGTTCCGCGCATCAATGTGGACTGGTATGACAAGGGTGGCATCTTCGACAGCCCTTCGGTCATAGGCGTAGGTGAGAAACGACCTGAATTTGTCGGAGCGCTCGATGACCTTCGCAAGATCGTAAGAGAAGAAGCCGGTGGCGGAGATAATTCGACGGTGATCAACGTATATGCGACACCGGGTATGGACGTGAATCAGCTGGCGGCCAAGATCGAGCAGATCCTTGTGAAGCAGCAGAAACAGAGGGCACAGGCTTATGGTATTTAACTCAATAACATTTGACGGAATAAACAGTCTCGACTATGGCGTATACGTCACGGGCGAGGCTGTTTTCAATGCACCGGAGCGTGTGGTCGAGATGATATCCGTCCCGGGCAGAAACGGAGCGATCGCCATAGACGAGGGCAGGTTCGAGAACATAACGGTCTCGTTCCCGGCCGGAGCGTTCTCGACAGACCAGGAAGGCTTCGCGGCCAAGATCGCACGCTTCAGGAATGAGCTTGTATCGAGACATTCATACAAAAGGATCACGGACACATACAATCCGGACGAGTTCCGGATGGGACTGTATAGGTCAGGGCTCGAAGTGACACCGGCAGGGCATGTCAATGCCGGCGAATTCAATATAGAGTTCGACTGCAAGCCTCAGCGCTGGCTTCTTTCGGGCGAGACTGCCGAGACGTTCACAGCGACCGGCAGCATAACGAATCCGACGCTGTTCCCGGCAAGACCGCTCCTCAAGGTCACCGGAGCCGGGATCCTCACGGTTGGAACGCAGACGATGACGCTGATCGAGAGAACAGATCCGGCGAGCGTGTTGTACATAGACTGTGAATCACAGGAAGCATGGGAAATGGTCGGAAGCGCCATGCTCAGCCGGAACGATTATGTACAGAACGCCGGAGCGGACTTCCCTGTACTCCCGGGCGGAGTGAATGATGTGATCCTTGGCTCGGGAATATCCCGGGTAGAAATAACACCGAGGTGGTGGAGAATATGATTCCAATTCTATACGGACCAGACGAAACGAGCTTCGTCACAAACGGAATAGGACGGCTGTCTGACTGCACACGCTGCATCGTAACAGAGGAACGGAACGGCATATACGAGTGCGAATTCGACTATCCTCTTACGGGCGTCCATTATGACGAGATCCAGTTCGACCGGATAGTGGGCTGTACACACGATGATAACCGAGACATCCAACCCTTCGTCATATATTCGAGGTCCGTTCCTGATCTAAACGGGGTAGTCACATTCAATGCTCACCATATCAGCTACAGGCTGAACAATATCGTGGTCCTGCCTTTTACGGCCGGATCCATCGCGGAGACCTTCCTGAAAATGAAGGCGAGATCCGCGAACAAGAATCCGTTCACGTTCTGGACGGACAAGACCACGACAGGAACATTCGAAGTCGATGTGCCTAAAGGTCTCCGTGGAATGCTCGGAGGAGAGCAGGGCTCCATACTTGATATATACGGAGCAGGGGAATATAAGTTCGACCGCTTCGATGTAAGGCTGTACGCACACAGAGGCGTGGACACCGATGTTGAGATCCGCTACTCGAAAAACCTGACGAATCTGAATCAGGACATAGACGACAGCGGCTCATATAATGCGATCGCGCCGTTCTGGAAAGACACCGAAGGAAACCTCGTGATGCTTCCGGAAGTGTTCATCGTATATTCGGGACTCCAGCCTGTCGTAGCATATCTGACAGACCACAACAATATCATAATACGCACCGAAACGAATGAGCCGATAGAAGTAGCGTATTCCGATATCAGAGCCGTCCCTTATGACATGTCTGACGCATTCGAAGAGATGCCGACAATGGAACAGCTCAGAACAGTAGCACAGACCAGATTCGAGAACAGCAACGCATGGCTGCCGGACGAGAATCTGAAGATCGACTTCGTGCAGCTGTGGCAGACGGAAGAGTTCAAGGACTATGCAGCGATGCAGAGGGTAAGCCTTTGCGACACTGTTTCGGTCTACTATCCGGCAGCCGGCATCAGAAAGGTCAAACAGAAGGTCATCAAGGTCGTCTACAACGTGCTCCTCGAACGATATGATTCGATAGAGCTCGGGCAGATGCAGAACTCACTTGGCCAGGCGATAAGGCAGGAGATCCTCCAGGAAGTGCCGACGACCTCGATGATGGAGTCGGCCATACAGTACGCCACGGAAATGATCCGGGGCGGACTCGGAGGATACGTGGTCATGACACCGGGCCCGAACGGATATCCTCAGGAGATCCTTATAATGGACTCGCCTGATGTGAATACCGCAGTAAACGTGTGGAGATTCAACCAGGGAGGACTCGGACACAGCTCGAACGGATACGACGGGCCGTTCTCAGACATAGCACTGACACAGGACGGCAGGATCAACGCCTCGATCATAACGACGGGGATCCTGAATGCGAACATCATCAAGGCCGGCATCCTGGCAGATGAGGAGAACAATACATCGTTCAACCTGGCAACGGGACTGCTCATCATAAAGAAAGGCAGCATACTTCTCGGAGACGGCAATTTTGCTGTAGACGATAGCGGCCTGATCACTGTTCGAGGCGGAGGCTACATCCAAGACGATGCCTCAAATAACTACTGGAACCTGTCGACAGGAGTGTTCAGCACAAAGAACGGGTATATCGGAGGCTTCAGTATTGACAGCTCAAAACTGTATTATCAGACTTCTGTGCGAAACGTAGTCTTCTCAAATGAAGAAATATCCTATGCGGCAAGCTACACGGATAACTCAAGAAGGGGAGCGACTCTAAGCGCGAACAGATTGAGCTTTAAAGATCGTTCTGATGAGTCTTCGTGGAGCCTTGCAGAAAGAGCATATATTTATTATTCGCGATCTGGTCCGTACATGGAGCTCTCCTCCGGCGGAGGACATCGCTTCTTCGTAGACGGCACGGTAAGAATGACTATAGAGTCATCTTCACCGCAGGTGTACGTCAATGGGTCGATAGGAACGAGCGGAGCGAAGCCTCGAGTCCTTGAGACGAAAAACTACAACACGAAGATGTTGTACTGCTACGAGACACCGTCTCCGATGTTTGGAGATATAGGAGAGGCTGTGCTCGATGAAGAGGGTCTGTGCTATGTAGAGATCGATGATATCCTCAATGAGACCATCATAGAAAAAATCGAATACCAGGTATTCCTGCAGAAGGAAGGCGAGGGCGATTGCTGGATAGCCGGCAAGAATCCTCGTTTTTTCGTGATACAGGGAACACCGGGACTCAGAGTCGCATGGGAGCTGAAGGCGAGACAGATCGGCTACGAAACAACAAGGTTCGAAGACTTCAAGTCGAAACTCGACGAGTATGTCACGCTGCCAAATGAATATTTTAATACCGAAGATTATATAGAAGAACAGGAGGCTCTACTCTATGGCTAACACGATCAAGCAGCTGGCCTCGTTTGCGGTCCTGTCCGTGAACGGAGGCGACAGGGTGTCGTACACCTATGACGAAATAGACGCCGAGACAGGCGATGTTATCAGCCCTAACAACAAGGGCAGTTTTTTTGCCGTAGATCCGACACTTAAAGGAAAGATCACACAGATCCGGAACTATATCCAGGAGAACAAACTGACGGAGGGCTAATATGCAGATCCATGAACTAAATCCATTTGCTGGAGCTCCGGGAAGTTCGGACTTTCTGGCCATAGACAACGGATCTGAAACGACAAAGATTCCCCTTGCGGAAATGAGCACGCTCGTCGTTACGTTCTCCGCATTCTCATCACTTCCGAGAACGCTGAGCAATTCTGCCATCACTTCAGACATGGTAGCGATAGGGCATGAGCTCAGCAATCCGTCAGCTCAGGCAGGAGACTGGACCGTGACTACATCTAACGGTTCCGTCCAGGTATCCGGAGACATGGCAGAAGACTCCAGCACAACATTAAAATTATATCTCATGCATTCAAGATAGGAGGGGCAAGATGGTAACAGTAAGAGGCACAACGCCGACGATCACATTCAGATTGCCGTTCCATACTGATCAGATCAGTGATGTCGAGATCTACTTTGCACAGAAGAGCTTCCTGTTCCAGAAAGACTATGAGGACTGCTCCTTCGAGGAGAACAGACTCTCGGTCACGCTGAGCCAGGAAGAGACGCTGATGTTTAACGAGGGCCTGTCCCTCAGGCTGCAGCTCCGTTTCGTATTCACAAACGGAGCTATCGGCGCTACCAGGATCGTGAGCACTTCCGTGGTCGGACTACTAAAGGAGGGCGAGATAAATGTCGGTTATTGATATGCAGATAGTAGACATCGACCAGCTTATCGACATGGACATGAACGAAGTCATCAATAACGGTAGCACGAAAAACTATAACGACCTGAACAATAAGCCGATGATAGAAGGCGTCGAGCTGGTCGGGAACAAAACATATGAAGAACTGAATCTGTCCAGCCTCACGAACACAGAGATAGAGGAACTGCTGGACGCATCAGTATAGGAGGAGAGAAAAATGGCACACAAATATCTTGACGACAATGGATTACTTTATTTCTGGCAGAAGATCAAGGTCACATTCCTGAAGGTGACGGACTACGTCGAACCGGTACAGTCTGACTGGAACACATCAGACAGCTCGGCGCTGTCGTATATAAAGAATAAACCGACGATCCCTCCTGGAGTGGTCATCGACGATGCTCTGTCAACGACATCCGAGAATGCAGTACAGAACAAGGTCATCACGAACGCTCTGAACGGGAAGGTTCCTGAATCGAGAAAGATCAACAACAAGGCTTTAAGTGCAGACGTCACACTGACTGCATCGGATGTATCAGCGATCCCGAACACGGAAAAGGGATCGGCAAGTGGAGTATGTCCTCTGAACGCTTCCGGCAAAGTGGAAACCTCATATCTTCCGAGTTTCGTGGATGATGTTATTGAGGGATATCCGGTAACAGGAGCGACGCCTCTCTCGGCCGGCTGGCTTTCGAAAACAAGCGGAGGCTCTGCGCTTACACCGGAACAGGACAAGATCTACATCCTGATGGCGGACAGCGGATCATATTCGGCGAATTCCACGTTCAGATGGTCCGGGACCACATACGTGCTGCTGAGCGATGGGAATATATCGGCAATAACGAACGCAGAGATCGACATCATCCTCGCATCATAATGGGAGGTGACACATGTTTAAATTTCTTGACGGCACCGGCCTCGCCCGGTTCTGGGACGGGGTCAAGGCTGCAATAAACGCGATCAAGACGATGGAGGTCACTTCATCGTCTTTTTCGTCGCTGCCGGTCACTATAAGCGACTCGAACATCACAGCAGATCATGTAGTGGTCAATTCTGTACTGTCGAATCCTGCAGCTCAGACAGGAGACTGGACGGTAACGACGTCGACCGGATCCCTGACTATATCGGGATCCATAAGCGGCTCTACAACAGTGACGTTATATCTCAATGTGAAGAAATAGGAGAATGAAATGGACGGATATGCAATCGTAAGGATCTACTACAAAGGCGAAGCTGAAACACACAGCGTCGAGTACAGAGACACGCTTCTTGACGCGCAGCAGAGGTATTACAACATCTTAGCGGTTGACCTTGCTGATAAAAACATAACCTATCAGGCATGCTACGTCATTGATGCAAAAGGTTTGATGGTAGAAGGCAGAGTATTCGACAGAAGACCTCCGCAGCCTGAACCGGAATCGGAGTAAACCGATGTCAAATATCATATTTCTTGTGGTCGGGCTGATGCTCGGCATTTTTATTGACAAAGGAGAAAAACGATGAAACGCAGTAAATTCAACGCCTTCCGCATTTTCGGGGGGGGTATCACGCTTATACAGAAAGGAGGCAAGCGTTAGTAACTCTAACGCCATAGGAATATGGCTGAATCAAAAATACAAAAGAAAGCAAAAATCGGAGCATGGGAATCTGTTTCCGTACCATTCACCGCACCGACAGATGGCTTTTTTAAAGCATATCTACGTCCTTCAGGCAGTGGATCATCGTATGCGATTTACAGCATAAATGATAGTGCAAATATGCCGAATGTATTTAGGGTGAACTCATTTAGTGGCTTTGACGAGATGGGAGTTATTCCCGTAAAAAAAGGAGACGTTATAAAACTGGCTTCTTCTGGCGGAGGCACGACCCTGCACGCTTTTTGCCCGATCTATTAAGTGTAAGACAAGAAAGGCACACAATGTCAAACATCATATTTCTGACCATCGGCATAATGCTTGGTCTATTTATAGGAAAGGACAACAAATGAACAGAGAGACAAGAGTAAGGACTGCTCTAAGGATAGTGGTATCCATATACAGCGGTCTGTGTGTGTGGCAGGTAGCCATAAATGAGCTCGGAGAAATGATAGGAACAAAATGGCTGGCGATCATATGCGCCGGCCTTATCGTTTTATTCGGGCTGCTTGTGGACGTCCTGACCACATACTTCGATAACAACTATACACCGGAGGCCTGTGAAGGTACTGGCTGGACACGTCAGCAGAAGCTCATCAAGAAGGGCGTGGAAACAGGAATCCCTGCCTCCGCGATGGAGAACGTCGGGATCCTTGAGGATGGTGATGACGAATGAACACGACCAACTATAAGCAGTACGACACAAGATGGAGTGGACTTCCTTACAAGGATCTTCCGGATAACATCGGAAACAATGGCTGTGGCATGGTAGCCATCAATAACGGCATCATTGAAATGCTGTCGCAGATGGATCAGACTCCGATTACCATGCAGCCTCACTGTAGGCAGTATGCGTGTCACGATGGGACATACTGGTCGGCTATCCCGAAGATGCTCGAGTTCTACGGCTGCACCGAGGTCATGGAACATGACAACATGTCGTCACTGTGGCGCGAGCTCGAGAAGGGCGATCGCATCGCCATCTACATGATGAATAAATACCCGGGCGGAAGCAAACAGGTCCACTGGACGTCTGGCGGACATTTTATCGTTAGCTGTGGCTTCCGCTATGAAAACGGACTCCACAAACTGTATGTAAAGGACAGCAACAGCACGTCCTCGGACAGGAACTACTGGATCTCCTATGAGGAAAACATGAGAGGCGACGTTTCAGCTTGCTGGTCCGGGAAGCTTAACGGCTCACCGTCACCAACACCGACGCCGACTCCTCCGGGAAAAATCGCTGTCGACGGCGTGGGCGGATATGAGACTGTCTACAGGCTGCAGCAGTTCCTGAATCTATCAGATCCGGACGGCCTGATCGGGCATCAGAGGTCGGCTCGCAAGAAATATTATCCGGCACTTACTGCGGTCAGCTTCAGCCTGTGGGGATCAAGCAACACCGTCACGGCCCTGCAGCAGTTCCTGAATCTTCCGGATCCGGACGGCATAATAGGCCCTAACACGGCCGGCGCGCTCCAGAGACGTCTGCGCGACCTGGGATATCTGGCAGCATCCGAGGAAATTGACAACATCATAGGTGCAAAGACCATGCGTGCGCTCCAGACGGCGCTGAATAACGACTTCAAGAAGGTCACTCCGCCGACGCCTCCTACACCGACACCGGGAGGAGACACGAAAATGATCGACGTCTCTGAGTTCCAGGGCAGCATAGACTGGGGCAAGGTCAAGGCTGATGGGATCAAGGCCGTCATAATTAGAGTCGGAGGCAGAGGAGGGGAGAAGGGCAACATCTACGATGATACTCGATTCTTCGAGAACATGAGGGGAGCATATAACGCTGGTCTATCGGTCGGCATCTACTTCCTGACTCAGGCCATCAGTGCAGCAGAAGGGAAGGAAGAGGCTGAATATACGATACGTAAATGGACGGAATCCGGCATTCCTATCTCGTTCCCGATCTGCATCGACTCCGAAGACGTGTCGTGGAAAAACCCAGACGGCTCGATCGGATACGGACGCGCTCACAGCAGAAAACTGTCACAGGCCAGAAGGACAATGGCGATTCAGGGATTCGCTGAGGAGTGCAAGCGTCAGGGCTTCGCTTCGATGATATACGCCTCGACAAACTGGCTGTATAACCAGGTTGATATGAACGTGCTCGGGCCGATCATGGACATATGGGTCGCTCAATGGTCGTCCTCGTGTGATTACAGAGGCAAGTACATCATTTGGCAATACTCAAATGCCGGCTCGGTGAACGGGATCAAAGGGAACGTAGACATGGATAAATGCTACGTGGATCCGAAAAAAGTAGATCCTCCGAAACCGGAACCGGGCCCGACACCAACTCCCGGCGGTCACTACACGGGCAAGTATCCTGAAGTGAGGGTGAAAAGAAGCATCGCAGAAGTTCTGCAATATGCTATCAAGTGGGCGATATGGATCGCCGCAAACAATGACTTCCACTATGGTTACGGCCCACATGCTCATCACAACGGATGTTATTTCTGCGGTACACAGGCGGCGAAGATGGGTCATGGCATCAAGATGCCGGAGCATACATATTGTTGCAATCCGTTTGTCCACGCCGCTTTGGCTCATGGCGGACTCATTCCGAAGGCGCTCAAGATGTGCTCAGAGGGAAGGTCCTGGGACTTCAACAAAGGCTCAGGGTATGATGCTTGCGACATGTTTGACAAGCTCGGAAAACCGGCACAAAGCAAGTTGAAGCCCGGAGACGTTCTTTGCAACGGCGGACACGTCGTCTTGTATATCGGAGACGGCAAGATCGCTGAAGCAAGCGGTGGTGATGATAATGTCATCCATTCAAAAGGATGGAACAACAGCATCCACGTCACAAGCCTTGACTACAGCGACTTCGACAGAGTGTACAGACTCAACACGCCTGTTGATGCTGACATCATCATGAGAAAGGGCGAGGTATCCGAGCGTGTCGCTGATCTTCAGAGATACCTTGTATGGTATGGAGCACTTCCGCAAGGTGAAGACATCGATATTTACTACGGAGAAAAGACATTTAAAGCCGTGGTCAAGATGCAGACCGACTTCTTCGGGGCATCCGAGGCAGACGGCACGATTGGACCGAAGACGATCACAAAAATGAAAGAGTACAGCAAAGGAGGCCCGACGCCGACTCCAGGAGGCCACTATACCGGATCTCTTCCAACTATGGAGGAGATAAAGGCTGCGTCGAACCAGGGCGCAATTAATCGCGCTGTAAACTGGACGAAAGATATTGCCCGGCAAGGATTCGGCTATCTCTGGCCACAACAGGCTGCCTGTTATTTCTGCGGTAGTACTTCAAAAAAGGCCTACACATGTATGCCGTTTATCACGGCTGCTTATGCACACGGCGGAGGCGACCCGGATGTTCTGGCTCTTTGCAAGAACAGACACGCTCTGGGACTCCATGAGGATGATCCGGACTGGCAGACGCTAATCCGCAAGGGCAAGTTCGCATATCTTGGACGAATGAGCGGTATCGACTGGTCAGCTATCAAGGTCGGAGACGTGCTTGTGCAGTATGCTTCCGATGATCAGCACGGACACATGATGATGTATGCCGGCAACAATCAGCTCGCAGAAGCGAGTCCTGACGTCGGATGCGCCATAACCGGCAACGCTAAAGGCAGATACACTCGATATGCAAACGGCGAGAGCCAGTGCGGACAAGGCTCGAAAAACTTCGTCATGAGATACGTCGGCACACGCGCCTATATTTCAAAAGGTGACTCGGGCACGGCCGTCCTAGAATGGCAAGACTTCCTCGACTGGTGGAGCGATGGTCAGTTCTACAAAGAGTGCAGAAAGGGCGACGGAGTCTTCGGCGCAAACACACACAAGTGGACTGTCGCATTCCAAGAGAAGGAAATGGGCAAAGGTCAGGGTGATGGCACTGTGGGTCCAAAGACCATATCAGCAGCCCAGAGCATCAGAAAGTAGGTGAGGACCATGAGCGACACAACAACGACAATCGTTCTCGCCGTGATCGGCTCCAATGCGCTGTTCGCCTTCCTGCAGTTTTTGATAGGGAGGCACGACACGAAGAAAAACATCAAGGGGAAGCTGACCGTCCTGGAGAAGGATGTCCTTAGGACGCAGCTCCTTCTCCTGATTTTACTGAAAGGCGAAGAGAAGCAGGAGATCCTCACGATTGCTGAGCACTACTTCAAGGACCTGCACGGCGACTGGTACATGACCAGCATCTTCAACAAATGGCTGAAAGAGAAAACGCTGGCCGAGCCGGAATGGTTCGACTGTGAAGAGTAGGTCGTCTGAAGGACGACAAATGTATTTCATCCTTCTTAGAATAAGGCAAAAGAAAACCGGAGCGAAAGCTCCGGAACTTTTGCTTTTTGGATATCAGCCGGCATTGTACAGAGCAGCAATCCGATCGGCAAGGCTGTTGAGCTTTGACAGCTGCCCGAATCGGATCTTGCTGTCCGGATCATCAGATAAACGGATCCATTTCACTTGGGGCTCTCCCTTGTATTCCAGAAGGACAGTCCCGTCCAGAAGGACTATCAGAGAACCGTTCGACCCGGAAGATACAGTCAAAGCTGCAGAGCTGCAGCCTTCATCTTCCAAAAGAGCGCATAGCCGGGAGAAGACTTTGACCTCAAAATCAGTCGCCTGAGCTTTGTCCAGTGCGTCATATTGCGCCGATGTGATATCAAGACGCTCAGCGCGCCTCCTGCAGTCCTCCTGGCGCTGCCGTTCCCGGCGGATCTCCGGGTGCAGGATGTCTTCACTGGTCTGCAGCGACAGATAGTATGCGTCCTTGACCGGGCGATCATGCCCGAGCTCCTTCAGGCACTTCACGCAGACATATTTCCTATCCTTGAATTTTACGGCGCCGTGGATCAGGCCCATTCCGCTGCGTCCACATCTTTCACAATTCGCCATTGAATCACCTCCTTAATTCTTTAGATTATCACATTGAAGAGAACACATCTTGTATTTATATGTTTTTATTCGGTGAATATACCCAAAGGTATAGACATATATATACCGTCAGGTATATAATATTGACAACAAAGAGAGCTGAAAAGGAGGACAAAACAATGACAAAAAAGGAAATGATGGAAATCATCAAGGAGAACAACATAAACAAGGACATCAGGTGGGCTGTAAACAGCACAAAGAACAACGGGATAATCGTGATAACAAACAACTATTCGGACGAGGTTAGATTCACGATCACCAAGATCGCATACGACGAGGAAATAGAAGGGATCACAATCAAAGACGACTTCACGGAATCAACAGTGGGGATGCTCCTGAAAGGAGACGATAGATGGTCGGACTTCAGAGAGTGGGACGAAGGAATCGGATCAGCCGTTAAGGCAACAGTTCGGAGCTTTTATAACAGATACTAAATTTAACACCGGCCCGGGGCGGTTGATCCCCGGGAGAAAGGGAGGAAACCATGAACACTATCGAAAGAATGAAAAAGAGGAGCGACAGCTTCATAAGAACAATGGAGAAGGGGAGCTTCTTCGGCCAGGCAAAGGACGAAGCATCAGAGGCCCTCTGGAGAGCATCCGACCTGTACTGCGACGGAGAGGCCGAGGAGTTCATCAATAAGATCTATGATGAGCTTGTCTGGAACAAGGAAAAGGACCGAAACGACGGATATCGTGATATAATAGCGGCAGCGTACTTCATCGAGAAGCTCGCGGAAACGGACACGGATATCCTGGACTGCATCTACAGATCCATAGAATTGATGGACGGCGACATCGAGATCGTGATGGACATCTTCACTGAACTGGTAGAGGACGAAGACTCCGACCTGCTGGAATCAGCCTTCGAACTTGAGTCCAGATCATACAGGATCTGGAAGATAACAAACGGATATGTATCCTGAGGAGGAAACATGAGCAACAATCTGAAAGAACTAAGAAAAGCTGCCGGACTGACACAGGCGGAACTGGCCAAGAAAAGCGGCGTGAATCTCAGCATGATCCAGTTCTATGAGCAAGGATTCAAGGACCTGAACAAGGCAGCGTTTGAGACAGGGCTGCGAATAGCCGATGCCCTGGACTGCGATCCGAGGGATCTGATAACAAAATAAAGATTTGCATCCTGTCGGAAAGCATGGTATATATAAGACTGTGAGAGGTGATTCTTATTCCATTCTACGAAAAAACGCGAGGGAAAGACTCGCAACTATTCCTAAAATCATAACGAAAAGAATAGTTCAGAACGTAGAAGGGGATATGAATATCCTTTAAGCAAGAGCTAAAAGCTCGCGATGTGTAAGACACTTCTCACAGTAGTGGGAGGTGATTTTTTTATGAAAGTATCAAGCTACAAACAATTCGAAGTCATCCGGGAAGAGAGTCCGGAGGCTTTCACTGAAAAACTGAACAAGAAGATGTATGACCTCAGGCACAACTTCCCGGAGGTCAAGATCACGGAAGCGGACCGCTCTCTTATAGCACAGATCAGCTACGTTGAGACCGAAAGGAGCGCGGAAGACCTTGCAGATGTTTACGAAATGCAGAATGTGAGATTCACCTGCCAGGACTGTCCGATGTTCAAACCGATCCTTAACAAGGACGGATCGCCGAACCTAAGAGTGAAGTACGGCAAGTGCCAGTATGCAGACTTCGGCAGAACATACAAGGATTCGAGGTGCTGCGACATGCTGTACACATTATTGAGGAACGGCACCGTGCAGCTCGTCATAGCAGAGCTGGAAGATTGAGGAGGAACACATGAGAGTCATAGCAAAAGAACCAGGCAAGAGCCCTGTGCCGGTGACAATAGACGGATCCCTGCAGTCGCTGCAGCGTCTTGTCGGAGGCCATATCGAGCACGTGAGGTTCACAGGCGATGTGGGAATCCTTGTCGATGAAGAGGGAAAGCTCAAGGGCCTCGCGCCGAACTTCTTCTTGCCCTCGATCGCGGATGAGCTTGTCGGAACGGTCATCTTTGTAGGAGAGACCGGCGAAGAGTTTACAGATGTTCCGGATGAAGCAGCGCAGCTGATACTGAAGGCATTCGAGATCCCGATCGGGAAGGAAGCGAGGGAATGATGATCTTTTACATAAGTACAAGACCGTTCAGAAAGCTGCCGGTAATAATAAACGACGAACGTATTACCGAAGATATGGGCGTAGCTTGTAGATTAGACAATCCTCAGGTTCAAAAAAGTCCCTGGTATGTAACCACACATAATGGATGGTTGATCATCCGGGGTCAGATTAAAGGAACTACGTCGGCAACATTAAAAGTCGGGCACGGAGTCGGCGGAATGTACGAACTTCTTAATGACGAATGGTAAAGAATGAAGAGGAATAATCATGAAGGATCCTATAGAGAGAGAAGATGCGATAAGGGTAATTGAAAGATGCAGACACAGACTTGAAGGGAATGGAGACACATATCAGATTATGCTCGATATGATACAGGACATTCCGTCAGCTGAGCATCTTATATACGAAGAAATGGAAAAGGCAGACATAGAAGCGAAAGCGTATGCAAAGGGATTCAAGGAAGGTCTTGAAGCAAGAAAGCAGGGCGAGTGGATAGACCGAACCAAGTACATAGGATTCCCCGAATATGAGTGTTCTGTATGTCACGCATACGGACAGCGGTGGATGACTTTCTGCCATAACTGCGGAGCGAAGATGAAAGGAGCAGACGATGAGTGATTATATGCCAAAGTGTAATGTGTGCGAACATTATAACTCCTGTGTAGTACAGAAAAGATTGACGGAATTGTCGCAGACTTTGTGGAACATCAGCCGTGAAAAGAGCGGAAGAAAAGATGGATTCGTGGACGGAAAGTATGTCAAGGATGCGTTGAAAGGAGCAGACGATGAGTGATAACGCAGACCGTTGGAAAATAGATGGAGATTGTAGCAAGTGCCGCAGACAACCGTATTGTAAAAAAGCGTGTCGGCTTAATAGAAAAGCATTTACAGACATAATAACACAAGCGATATATGACAAGACGGGATTAGGCGAAATTATGAGTTACCTTGAGAGGAGCAGACAAATGAAGATGATCAAAGAATGGATCCGAGAAATGGATCCGGAAGATAAGAAAGATCTTAAAGATCTTATAGAAAATATAGTCGCCTGGGGCAGCCTTTTCGGTATCGCGTTCATGCTCTCCGGCATATGCGTATAGAAGGAGAGGCGGAGTCATGGAAGACCTTATAAAAAGAAAGGATGCGATAAAGGCAGAAGCCGACAGAGTGTATAAAGTATTGCGCTCTGAGGGGTGTAAGGAAACATACGAAGACTGCTTGGCAGATGCAGAAAAAACATTCAAGGACATCCCGTCAGCCGAGAACAAGGGCGAGTGGATGTTTGTCGGAAACAGCATCGAGTCAATGTGGGAATGTTCCAAGTGCGGAGAGAAAGAGTTTGGTAGCAAGAGTGAACTGACTAACTTCTGTCCTAACTGCGGGGCGCACATGAAAGGAGCAGACGATGACAACCCATGACCTTGCAGTTGCATTGGCGAAACAGCTTGAGGAAGAAGGTATCACATACGAAGTACTTGAGCGGATTATCCACAAAGCCAAAAAAGAAACACGGAAAGAAGTCGCAAGGATGAAAGGAGCAGACGAGAATGACCTTGAAATAATGAAATCCTATTGTGACAAATGCAAGCACAAAGGCACTTGTATCAATATATGCCCTACAGTATGGTTTGCGGTACTGCAAAGGGAAAGGAGCGGACGATGAGTAAGGAAGAAGCATTGAGATATTGGGAATGGACATATGAAAACATAAAAGACTACTTCGACCCTCATTGGGAAGGAAGTGAACGCCGAGAACACAGGGAGCATGTGCAAGCGGTAGAGTGGGCGATAAAGGCTTTGAGAGGAGCAGAAGATGAGTAGCGGACTGAGACAATTGCCTCCTCTCAACCTGGCGACAGAACAAATTTTACGCAATGCAGAAAGTAGAAGTGATCTGGTGACATATCCGTCGATCATGTCTGGAATCGGATATGTCACGGATCTGCAGGAGATAACGATCATCTCCAGGAGAGGAGGATATCTGAGGCTGCCGATAGGAGTCTTCCAGGAAGTCATGAAAGAGCTGGACTACATATGCGAAGACGCAGAAAGAAGGAGCAGGGACTAAATGGACCGGAAATATATGAAGCCGAAATTCAGAACAGGCATGGCCGTAGGGCTCGAGGAACTGAGAGAGGATGAATCGAAAGCGCGAGATCTGATGGCCGAGCTCCTGATGGAACCCGGATACATCGGATACATC
>Ga0256405_10003617_pt1 | contig 31405 bp, 24 predicted proteins | sample RumenRJG_02DNA_FD_189096 | JGI IMG/M metagenome (GOLD analysis project Ga0256405, IMG submission 189096) | Bovine rumen microbial communities from Lethbridge, Alberta, Canada - RJG_02 | ecosystem: Host-associated > Mammals > Digestive system > Stomach > Rumen | place: Canada: Alberta...
TTTGCCAGTTCGTCGATGACGATCACGCCGCCGGTGCGCGAGGCCTGCCAGCGGAACAAAATCATCCACACGAACTTGCTCATCGTCCGCGGCTTCATCGCCCCGTACCAGACCAGCAGCGCGGGATCAATCTCCGGTGCGCTCGCCGCCGCGGGCGCCGCGGGCCTTTCCGCTGTCACGGGTGCTGCATTTTCCGCGGCCGGTTCATCGGAATTGATGCTGACGATCTGCGCCAGCGCGGCTTCGACGTCTTTGCCGAGCTGGAACGGCTTTTTCTTTTTGGACATGTGCGGCTCCTTTCTGGAAAAACACTGACTCATTCACATGATTACACGTTGACGAATGCCCGGGAACGCTGAAAAAGCGCATGAGGCGCCGACTGTCGCGCTTTCCTAGTGCGAGAGCACCTGGAGCGCCAGGTCGTGGAACGTACGCACGGCGTCCTCTTCCTTGCGCGGATCAAGCGCCTCGAATCCCGTGTAATTGTTGTAGCTGTCGGCGATCGCCGCGCGGCGCGGCACCTCGTACAGGCGCAGGCTGCTGGCAGCAAGCTGCTTGCTGATCGTGTCGCGGATGTTGCGGTCGAGCGACTGGCGCTTGTCGTAGCGCGAGAAGATCACGCCGTAGATCTGGAGCGCGCGGTTGCGGTCCTTGTAGCGCTTCACCGTCTGCGAGAACTGGATGAACGTCTTCAGCGACTGGCGGCTGGGGTCGAGCGGCATGAAGATGCCGGAGCTGGCCATCAGCGCGTTGCGCAGCGCCAGCGTGTCCGAAGGCGGCGTGTCGAGCAGGATCAGCGAGTAGCCGCCGGCCGCGTTCTCCAGATACCAGGCCAGATGATCTTCCAGCCGGTCGTCGGCCGTCGGCGCCACCTCCGCCATCGACGGATGCGCGGCGATCAGGTCGATGCGGGGATAGCGCGTGTGCTGGATCAGCTCGGGCCCGGGGAACGGATAGGGCTCGAACAGCGCGCGCAGGCTGCGCTCCGGCGAAACAGGCGCGCCTTCGAGGAAGAAATCGGTGGCCGAGCCCTGCGGGTCGGTATCGACGACCAGCACGCGCCCGTCAGCGGCCGCGTCGTCCCAGATCTTCTGCAGCGCCGTCGCCAAAAAGCAGGTGATCGTCGTCTTGCCGACGCCGCCTTTGAGCAGCGAGACGACGACGCGCTTCTGCCGAAACGGCGGCAGCTCGATGCGCGTCTGTGCGCCAGGAGCAGCCGCTTCCGCCATCCCTTTCGGCACGGGCGGTTCGGCCGGTGCGCTTTCAGCGGGCTCCTCCGGCACGGGAGGCGCCTGCACTGGTTTGTCGGCGGCCGGGGGCGTGCCGGGATCGGGCGTCAGTTCGGTATATGCATTGCCAGATTCGTCAGGCGCGCCTGCTCTGCCCGGCTCCGCCTCGGCTGTTGCAGCCGGTTCCTGTTCGGCCGCTTTGTCAGTCTCTTCATGTACCTCAGCGGCAGGCGATGCGGCCGGTCCGGCAGACTCTTCGGATGGAGCCGCCTCGGCCGGCGCTGATGCGGCCAAGCTTTCAGGCGCGTTTTGGTCCACTTTGACAAGCGCGGCCGGAGGCGCTTCCACCTTCACCAGCGCGGCAGACGCAGGAGGCTCCGCCATCTCCAGGATCAGCGGCACGATCTCGCCCATGTGGCTGGCAAAATCAGCTTCGTCGTCGACATCCGCAGCGCCGTCTTCGGCCCCCAGTGCCGCGGGAGCTGTGTTCAGCGCTTCATCCTTCTCAGCAGCAACCGCGCCTGTTCCGGCTTCGGGAGCCTCCGCTCCGGGCGCTTCCGCCGGCGCGGCTTTGAAAAATGCGAGAATCCTGTCAAGCAAAGTCATACATCATCACCGTCCGCTCATCATAAGATAGCTTAATTATAGTACATTTTGAGAAATTTTAGAAGCGTTATTTTTTGATTTCCTATAAAAAAGCCCCTGCTGCAAATAAAAAATCATCGCAGCAGGGGGAAGTGATCGCTTTTTGCTTGTACGGCTGACACGAACATATAGGAAGCGAAGAAGCCTCATGCTTTGAAACTTCTCCGCCGTCCACGTTTTTACTGCTGTTTTGCCTTGTACGCCGCGATCCGTTTGGCGACGTTGGCCTTGATGTTGCTGTAATAGAACGTGTAATCGTTTTCGTGCCGTGCGCCCGGTCCGAAATACTCAGCTGTGATTTTTGCCAGCTCTTCCGGCATGGGGTCGGGCGGTGCGCTGGTCACAACGGTGCCGCGCGAGAGGACGATCTGCGCGTCGGCGCCGATGTCGCCGATCTCGGGCACGCCGGTTTTCTCATTATCGACGAGCGAGCCCAGGTTCTCACTGGCAGGGGCGTAGGTCTCATCCAGCTTCCAGTTCAGCGGGTTGATGCTGATCGCGCCCGGGAGCAGCACGGCGGTCTTGACGCTGCCCTCGACGTTCTCCTTGCCCTCGGTGTTCCAGCTGACGATCACGCCTGTGTCGGTCTCCCCTGTTGCGAATTTCAGGTGCGGGAAGGCGGCGAGATCGTCTTTGGTGACGGAGTAGCCGATCGCGTAGGCGGCGATCATGCGGCTGTAGTATTCAGGATGCTCCTTAAAATATTTTTTCAGCACCAGCCTGGTCAGCGCCGAGCCCTGGCTGTGTCCGGCGATGATGAACGGGCGGCCGCCGTTGCAGTTTTTGAAGTAGTAATCGAGCGCGGCCGTGATGTCGCCATAGGGAAACTTCGAGATGGCCGCGTCAACGTCCCCCGTCTCAAGCCAGGATTTTTTCATGACTCGCATTCCGGCCTGACGGTAGTAGGGCATGAACACGTTCGTGGCTTCCTCGTAGACGGTCGCGTGGTAGACGTATTCCTCCGCAAAGCCCTCCCGCATCTCTTCGTTGTCGAGCGAGGCATATTCGGGCGACTCCTCTTTCAGGCTGCCCATGATGTAGGCCGTCGAATTGATGTAGAACGTGTCGACGTCCTTTGTGATCGCTTCGGGGAACTTGCACCAGCTCGATCTCTGCGAATAGTCGGGAGCTTCCCCCGCGGCCTGTGCCGCGGCGGCCGGCTCGTCCGCGGAGAAGACCTTTTCTCCCTCGAAGTACGTCGCTGCGGGCCTGGCCGTGTGGATCTCCATCACCGGACACGTCAGCACGTCTTTGTTCAGGAGCAGGAAATCCGCGTATTTACCGACTTTGATACTGCCTCTTTCATTTTCAATGAACATCTGCTTTGCGCAGTTTATAGTCATGGCCATGAGTGTCTGCTCGCGGGTCGCAAGTTCCTCAGGCCACCAGGGAGCCCCATTTTCGGAGTGAAGCACGCCTGTCACTGCGATCTCCATAATGCCGAAGGGATCGTCGGGAGAACCGCTCAATGCCGGATAGTCTGAGTGTATGGACACGGGGATGCCGTTATCGAAGAATGACTTAAAAGGATAAGACTTGTCCTCCAGGCCGGCGGGAGCCATGCCGTGTTCCCGCATATAGTCAGCTGCACCGGTGAAGTTATGATGCCAGGTCACGCCTGATGTGACATAGACGTTATGATCTGCCATGCGCTTGTAATCTTCCGGATCAACGTTGCACACATGGACCAGCGTGTTGCGCATCTCAGCCTTGCCGCCGTTGACGAAGGCGTTGACAACGCGATTGACTCCCTTGTTTCCCATGACGTGCACGTGCAGGGTCAACCCTTTTTCATTCGCCTTGCGCGCCAGCTCCGTCACTTCCTCCTCCTCCCAGTTGGCAATGCCCTGATGCCCGTCGGGATAGAGCGGCTCCACCAATCCGGTGCCGCTTTCCACCGTGCCGTCCACGAGAAGTTTGATCCAGTTGGGCATCACGCGCCTGGAAGCGAATTTCTTAGCGTCGACCGCTCTGGCCAGAGCCTCGTCAACATCCATCCAGCTTTCGATCTCGTAGGGCAGCCCCAGCACGAAGTGCAGCTTACCGGCCTGGTCCATCTGCTGGGCGGCCTTATAATAATTGGTGTTGACGAAATAGTTGCCCCATCCTTCCGTGTACATCGTGTACCCCTCTGACAGCATATGCCGCTCGATTTGCGCCACATTCGCCATGGCCATGTCAAGCGTATAGATATCGTCAAGGAAGGAACGGACGTACGTTTGAGCCTGTTCCGACAGATAACCGGTAGGAATGCCGTCGGCATCCACTCCGATCTCGCCTCCGCGCAATTTCGTCCTGCCCGCAGTGCCGTCTTCATTCATAATGCCCGCCTTGACCAGCATGGCCGTGTTCGTCAGCGCCTTGTGGCATTCATCGTCTAAAAAGCACATGGGAATGTCGCTGCAAATGACGTCCAATTCCTGGCGGGTAGGTATATGGTCGCGGAAGTGCATGAGATTCCAGCCCTGGCCGAAGACAGCAGCTGCTCCTGCTTCCTTTGCCTTCTTGACCGCGGCAGGGACAGTTTCTGCCAGAAATCTGTCAGGAGTCTCATCGTAGTCGATCATCGTGCCGATCGTATTGAGGGCGTAACCCAGCATGTAATGGGCGTGACCGTTGCCGCAGCCCGGCATCACCAGGCCCTTTCCGGCATGATCCACAACCTCGGTCCTGCCCTCTTCAACAAGGCCCTCGGCTCCCTTCCTGTCGCCAACGTAGATGTACTTGCCGTCCTTCACGGCAAAAGCTTCGACAAGCCCGTCCTCCTCAGCAGTAAAGATCTTGCCGTAGACAACGAGGTCGGCCGGCACGCTTCCGGCCCGGCACATCCCCGCGCCCAGCATAAGCGCCAAGGCTGCTGCAACAAACCGTTTTAGCGCTTTGTTCATGATGAGACCATCTCCTCACCGAATTTTATGAATATCTTTAGGGAAACGCTGATAAAATTCTGCATAATAGGATCTAATCAGCGTCTGCTTAACAACATACACATACCCGCAAGGGCGGCCCCATATGGCCGCCCGGCTTGCCCTGTCCGCAAAACAGAAAAGACGCCGGCATCGTTTTGGGCAATGTCAGGATTTCTGTTCATGCTCATGTTCAAGTTCAGTATGAACGATCCACAGTCGAAAAATACCCCCTCAGGCTTCGAGGGGGCTCAGATCACGTTTCCTTAGTTCAGCTTGAAGTCGTAATGCTTGGAGTAATCCTCCTGAATGACCAGGCGCAGCGTCTTGTTCACAAGGTCATACACCGACGTGTGCCAGGTGTGCCAGAAGTTGTTGGGCTGGATATTCCTGTCGTGCAGCTTGTAGGTATCAAAGCCGTACTGCATGGCCGCCTTGAAATCCATAGGCGTGTTGGCGATCGTCAGCGCGCCTTCGTTGTACTCCGTGTACCAGAACGGCGTCGTGTCGGCCTCATACGCCTTGGTGTACTTCACGCGCTCCATCAGATGAGCCATGCCTTCGGCGGATTTTCCGCCCTCCGCGTAGTGCTCCCTGAGGATGGCGTAACGCTCGACGCCGCAGGCATGAGGCGTAAGGATGGGGAAGCCCTCATAGACCTTGCCCACAACCTTCTGCCCCGCCTTGGCGATATGCCTGGCATAAGCCGTGTCGGGCGCGTAGTTGACGTAGAAGTTCGTCATGATGTTTTCCGTGTCGTTGCGGGCGACAAGCTCGCCGTCGATGCATTCGATGATATACGTTTCCTTGGCGTCGGAGAGCATCCAGTGAAGCCCCCACGTTCCGTAGCCGCCGTAGATGTCCATATCCTTCAGCAGCTCGACGCCATGAGCGGCGGATTTAGCGTGATCGAGAACGTAGCGGACGACCGCAACGGCATGGATGCGCGGCTTGCCGTAATTGGTCGAGAGCAGCGTGGCGAAATCCATGTCGATGGCGGGCGCGACGTTGCAGTTGATGGCCACGCCGTTTTCGTTGATGCCGTCAAACGTTATGTTGGGCATGGCGAGAAAATCAGCTTCCGACACCTTGTCGACCCCATTGGATTTCAGCGTGAGGATCGCCGCCAGACCAATGCTGGCGAAACGGCCCTCAGACTCCTTTGCGGCAACCTTGATCACAAACTCCGGCACGTCCGAGTAATCCAGATCCAGATTGCGGCCGTAGAAGTTTCCGTTGCGCACGGCAGAGCACGCGAAGCCCGTTTTGACCTCTTCGCCCGTCGTCAGGTCGACCGCGTAGTCGGAGTACTCCATGTAGTACAGGTAATCAGCCAGCTTTTTGGGCGCTGTGTAGGTGGCCGCCGCCGCGGCAGCGGCCAGCGAGAGGACAAGAAGCAGTGCTCCCGTCACAGCACAAACGCGAGAACGACTTTTTGCTTTGTTTTTCATATAACAACACTCTCCTTATATGAGATTTCTTTAAAGCTATCATAAGAAAAATCAAACGTCAATCGAAAAACAGCCCACAGACCGTGGTGTGACAGATTGGAACCCCCTTTTGCCCCCGGTTTTGCCTTTTTCTGGGCATCCGGGGCTTGAAAATCAAAAGTCAACGTGTCACTATTCGGATCATTGACTGTTGCTGACATCATTTCTTTTCGCAGCGGCCCCCTTCTGGCAACGAAAAAGGCGGCCTCGCATTGTGGTCGCCTTAAAAAAAACTATTTCTTGTTTTTGCCGTACTGAAAGCCGCTCACAGCTCCGGCAGCAAAGACAAAAATCATCTTTGCCACGTCTTTGACAAATTCACCTTGCCCGATAAACAGCGCGAAAGCCATGAACACCAGCACGAAAAGCACCACGGCCCCGCTGAAGTAGAACGTATTGCGCTGCTTCAAGATCTCGTGCTCGCGGGCATTATGAAGGTCGGCGGCCTGCGCTTCTAACGTTTTCTGCGCATACTCAAAACCGCGTTTATCCTGCTGCTGACGCAACGTCAACTCTTTTTCCCGCAAATCAAACTCGCGCGTCTGATTTTCGAGAAAACGGTTAAACTGCTCAGGCGTCGGCTGCCAAACTTCGTTTTCTTGGCTTTGCTGCAACTCGCCGCTCATCGTGCACCATCCGCGAACTTATAAAACGGGCTGTGATACGTCACGCGAATCCCGCCGCTGATATGCGAATCCCCCAAGCGCGGCGGCACGATCTCCGACTGCTTGATGTTCGCTCGGTTCGTATTGTAGAGCTTGATATACTCCTCTGGCGTCAGGATTTCAGAATCAACGCACATCAAATCAACGTAGTTTTTCATATCACACTCCCCTTTCCTCCACGCTCATTATAGCACAGCGGGAAGAGCGAAAAAAGGCGGCCTCGCGGGAGGTCGCCTTTTTTCGCTCTTGATTAAAAACAATGCGATGATACGCTGGAGGAGGACGTCCCCGATGCAGCGGCCAGTTTTTCGTACAGCTTGAACAGCTCGGCCACGCACTCGGCCTCGGTCTGATTTTCAGGAAAGCCGTAGGCGGCGGCCACGGCGCGGTCGTTTTCGCGATGAGCGGCAAGAAGATCAGTGAAGATGGTCCTCATCTTTTTCTCCGAATACATATCGGCATAGCTGCTGCGGGGATGCTGGGCGCGGACGTCGAGGATCTTCTGCGCCGTCCGCTCGATCGTCATCTTTTGCTCCGGCGTGGGCTGCGGCCAAGGGAAGTTGTTGTAGACAATCTTGATAGAATAATCGTAGTCACTCTTCAAACGACCGCAAACAGCGCGCATCCAAGCCATATGTACAAATGAAGTAAGCACACCAAAGTGATACAAACTTACATGCGGCATAAGGCGGAGTTTATTGCTACAGAGCACTGAATCATCCATATAGCCTATAGGAACGTACATTCTTTTCTCAGAAGAAACTTCAGGGATGACAATGTAATTTCCTTTCGGCATGTTCTCCGTTTGAAAATGCGTTGGAGTATCTGCAAGTTTTAAGGTTGACGCTCTTTTACTCTGAAGTCTAAACTTTCGCACCGCGTCGATCCGCTCAATGCACAGCGGCATGTGCGCCAGATCGTCGGGCGATGCGTCGCCAAGCCACAGGCACCAGCGCGGGCTGCGGTTGATGAACTCGACAGAGCCGTACCACGGCTTGAAATACGCCGCTGCTTTGGGCTCTTTTTTGATGAAGTCGTTCATCTCTTCTTCGGTAAAGAGGTAATTGCCGCCGTCGATGGGCTGATTGCCCATGCCGATCTGCGGCACATCGCACAGCGGCCGGGAGCGGCTTTCGACGTAAATATCGGCGCCATCGACAAGATAGGCGTTGATGCGGCTGACGGCGGTCAGGCTGCCGTTTTCGTAGATGTACTTTTGTCCGTAATTGGGCGCCCAGCTGAATCCGACGATGACGCAATGCACATGGGCCTGGTCGTCGGCCTCGTTGCCCCATTTGAACGTGCGGTGCGCGAAGTCGATGTGAATGCCGTCTTTGACGAGCGGTCCCCACAGCGTGGGCACGCTGTCGCCCTGGCACACGGAGTTTGTAGCCACAAAGGCGGTGCGCACGTTGGGCCTGTTTTTCATCAGGTCGGCGGCTTTTTTGAACCAGCAGGTGACGTAATCGAGGTTGCCGGCGTTCTTCCAGTCGGGCCCGAAGACGCGCTCAACGTCGGCCTTCTGCTCGCCCGACATGGTGCGCGCGCCGTTGAAGGGCGGGTTGCCCATGATGTAGTTGATGCTGTTTTCCGGATCGATGCGCTGCCAGTCGGTCTGGAGGGCGTTGCCCTCGAATATCCAGGCGTTGGTTTTCAGCGGGAAGAAGCTGGAGCTGGTGCCCGTGATCTTTTCGGTCTCGTTCCACATCTGGCTTTCGGCGATCCAGAGCGCCGTCTTGGCGACGGACACGGCGAAGTCGTGAATTTCGACGCCGTAGAACTGACTGATGCTGACCTGGATGGGCGTAATGAGCATTTCTTCAAGTCCTTCGCCGTGCAGTTCACGCAGCACATCGTTTTCCAGCTTGCGGAGGCTGAGGTAGCTTTCGGTGAGGAAGTTGCCGCTGCCGCAGGCGGGATCGAGGAACTTGAGCGAGGCCAGCTTTGTCTGGAAGTCGCGCAGATGATTGCGTCTGCGATTTTTTGCGGAGCCTGACGATACGACCGGCTCTGAGCGTATCTGTTCAAATTCCGATTTCAGCGCGTCGAGGAACAAGGGATCGATCACCTTGTGGATGTTCTCGATGCTGGTGTAGTGCATCCCGCCGCTTCTTCGCTCGGAGGCCGTGAGGGCGCTTTCAAAAATGGCGCCGAAGATCGTGGGGCTGATCTCTGACCAGTTGAATTTGTCGCAGCACTCGACAAGGATGAGGTGAAGGATCTTTTCATTCAGCCGGGGGATCTGCACGTCGCCCTCGAACAGGCCGCCGTTGACGTAAGGAAACGCGGCGAGGTGCTCGTTCATGAACGGATCGCGATCTCTCACGGGGGTATCGAGCACTTTGAACAGTTCGATCAGGCCGGTACGCGCGTGCTCCGCGTGGAAGCTGGCAAGATAATCGCGGAACTGTTTTTTGCCGAAGAATCCGGCGTCTTCGGCATAGAAGCAGAAGACGAGACGCACGCAGAGTTTGTTGAGGTCGCGGGAAATCTCCGGCTTCAACGTGCCAGAACCGTCGCCAAGGACGGCAAGGTACTGCTCAGCCAGCGTCGTGCGCAATCTGTGAGCAAGTTCGCCGGCGTCTGTCGAAAGCTTTGTCTCTTTTTGGATGTGGATGGTCTGCTCTGTCGGAGCAGTAAGGAACGAAAGGCGGCTGTACTCTTCGGGAAGGTCTTTCAGCTCGATCCGTTCCGGCTCGCGGTCCAGGTGCTCCATGTCATAGACAAGGAACAAACGGAAGTTGCAGACGACGATCCATCGGGGCCGCTGGCTGTACGGCAGGGCATTGCCGTAGCGCTGCGCCTGTTCCTTTGGCGTGAGGACGGCGCTGTCGCTTTGAGCTGCGCCCTTGGAAAGATCGACGTGGCTGCCTTTCTGCTCGATGATGACGTTTGTTGAGGGGATGCGCGCGTCGATAAAGCTGGCATGAGCCAGTTTGACTTTTTCCTCGAAGACAATCTGCTGTTCAGGGTGTTCGACGCCAAACACGTCGCGCAGCAGCGACAGCCAGAACGCCTGCGTCTCGCCTTTTTCGTAGCCGCGCTCTTTCCAGAAATCAGCGAACGACTGGGCGGCTTTCTTCTGTTCGTTCTGTTTCATCATGCCGGAGACAACTCCTTTACGGTTGAGCATCCAATGCGATGCCTCTCATTTAGAAACGAGTGCGTACAATGTGAGTCTATCAGGCTTCGCTCAATCAGACAATACGATCTTTAGCAAAAGCGCTTTGCCGATGCGTTCTCAGCACACCAGGGTCGATCTGGGAGCACACAATTTTTCCACAATTCCCAAAAATCCGTCTTGACAGAATAAACGCACAGTGATTAAATAAGTTTTACGTTCGCTCGGCGGAACGACTATTTGGTGAAGGAGGTTCGCACGATGGATAAGCGTTTTGGTCTGAAGATGCTCGCGCTATGCCTAACGACTGCGGATCTCTGCCGGAGTCGTTTCTGCCGTTTGCGCTGAGCGGTCTGTCGCTGATGGCTGAATAAACTTTGCGCCGGGATCCCCTGTTCGGTGGTCCCGGCGCTTTTTTTGTCTTCTGCTGCTGCCGGAGCCATGACGCGGTTTCGGCGGCTGTTTTTTATCTTGCAGTGTTTCTATTATACGAAGGAGGATGTTGTTCATGCGCGATGTTCAGGCTCCGGTGCGTCAGGATTACCAGAAGAGGTTCCCCCGCACGTTCGTGGTTGGGCGCGAGATTCATACGACTGAGAACGGCAAGTTCGTGATGTACATGTCGGGGGCGGAGAATCTGGCGTTTCGGGATTTCTCGTACAAAGGATAGCAAAATAATGGCCGCCGCGGTCCTTCGTCCGTTCCGCGGCGGCTTTTCGGTGTGCTGTATGCGTTTTGCGCTGTCCGTTTCGCGAGTGCGGACGGCGCTTATTTTTTGTCTTTGGCTCGGGCAGGCTTCTCGGCGGAAGCGGCTGGGGCTTCGGCCTGAGCCAGGGGGGCGGCTGCGGCGGGGGCTTTTTCGCCCACGCTGCGGGCGATGCGCCGGGCTTCGGCGTCGCGGCCGAAGGAGTAGACCATGAGGACGCGGCTGCGATCGTCGACGACGCGCACGCTGACGGGTTCGCCGTTCTGCTCGAATTCCATGGAGAGGGCGCCGGTCTTGTCGCGGCGGATGTCGTTCTTTTTGACGCCGACGGCGTCGGCAAGGCTGGCGGCGACGCTTTCGACGCTCTCGCCGTCGCTTTTGCTGACCTGGTCGATGATGACGGCAGAGCTTTCGCTGCCGTTATAGATGAGGACTTGCTCGCCTTCCATGCACTTCCAGCCTTCGGGGATGGTGACGCGGATGCCGAAGCTGCTGACGGATGCGGCGCGTGCCGCGGCTGCTGAGAGGGTCAGGGTGAGCGCGGCAAAGAGGATGAGATGTATTTTTTTCATAGAAGATGGCCTCCTTTGTTTTTCTGCGCATGTTCATTGTAGCAAAGGGGTGTCTTTTGCGCATGGGAGAAATCTCCAATTTTTAGGGAGAATTTTGCCGGCTTATTTCATATTTGGGAAACATTTTTCTGAAAATCTGTAACGTTTTCCGGTTTGCATCACGGCAAAAAAGTTGTAGAATATGATTGGTGGATAATGCTGTTCCAGAGCCGGGGAATTCGGTGCAAATCCGAAGCGGCCCCGCCACTGTGAGCGTGCGAAAGCTGCGCACGCAAGTCAGGCTACCGGAGCTGGGACCACACTTTCAGACGCATGTCCTGCGCGGGCGGGATGATGCAAAAAGGAACGCGACGGCGCTTTCTTCCGGAAAAATCACGAACGCGCCGCCTCTTGCAGGCGGCATTTTGTTTTTTTCCAAAAAGGCGCAGCCGTGTGACTAAGCGCAGGGAGGATGCGATTTGACCATGGAAAAAGAGCAAAAAGCAGCGGCCCCGGTCTCGTTTGACGAGTTCAAGGCGCCGACCTACGAGGAATGGAAGCAGGCCGCAACGGACGCTCTCAAGGGTGCGCCGTTCGACAAGCGCATGTTTACGCCCACGTATGAGGGCATCACGCTCGATCCCATCTACACGATGGAGAACGTGAAGGAGCTGAAGGACTGCAAGACGTTCCCCGGCGAGCAGGATTATCTGCGCGGCACGAAGAGCGCGCCCGGCGCGGACAATATCTGGAAGATCGCTCAGGGCATCGATGACCGCTGCCCCAAGTGTGCGGGCGAGGCGATCGCTCACGAGCTGGACAAGGGCGCAACCTCCATTCACCCGATCTTTGACTGGGCGACGACGCACGGCAAGGACGCGCCTGTGTGCGACTGCCGCGGCGTCAGCGTCAGCACACTCGATCACATGGATATGCTGTTCGCTTCCGCCGATCCTACCAAGACTGAACTTCACGCCGCCACGGGCGCTTCGGCTCTGCCTCTGCTGGGCATGGTCGCCGCCTGGGCGAAGAAGAACGGCAAGAATGTTGCTGAGCTGACGGGCTGCCTCGGCGCCGATCCCATCGGCACGCTGGCGCGCGACGGCAAGCTGCCCCGCCCGCTGCCGAAGCTGTTTGACGAGATGGCCCGCACGATCAAGTGGTGCGAGAAGAACAGCTGCCCGCTGCGCGTGGTGCTCGTCCGCGGTTCTGTCTACGCTTCCGCCGGTGCCAGCCGTGTTCAGGAAGCTGCCTGCGTGCTGGCCGACGCTGCCGAAGTGGTGCGCGCGATGGCCGAGCGCGGCATCGATCCTGATGTCACCTGCCGCCGCATCCGCTTTGAAGTGACGCTGGGCGCCAACTTCTTCATGGAGATCGCCACGCTGCGCGCGCTGCGCGTGCTGTGGGCGCATGTCGCCAAGGAGTTCGGCTGCGAGGGCGAGGGCGTGAAGATCAACGTGCTCGCGCAGACGTCGCCGTTCACTGTCACCAAGTACGATCCCTATGTCAACATCCTGCGCACGTCCACTCAGGCCTTCTCGGGCGCTGTGGGCGGCGTGGACGCGATGCAGATCCTGCCTTTCGATGAGGCTGTGCGCCCCGCCACTGAGCAGTCGAAGCGCATCGCCCGCAATCAGCAGATCATGCTCCAGACCGAGTTCAACTTCGAGGCGACGGTCGATCCGGCCGGCGGTTCGTGGTATGTCGAGACGCTGACGCGTCAGGTGGAGGACAAGGCCTGGGAGCTGTTCCAGAAGATCGAAGCCGCCGGCGGCATGAGCAAGGCTCTGGAAGCCGGCGTGGTTCAGGATGCCATCGGCGCCGTTCTGGCCGACCGCTTCAAGAAGCTGGCCACCAGATCCGACCGCGCCGTCGGCAACAACATGTATGCCAACATGGTGGAGACGCCGCTCGACGTTCCCGCGAACGACGCCGAGGCCTTTGCCGCCAAGCGCAATGAGAAGCTGGCCGCGGCCAAGGCCGGCCGTGACGCCAAGGCCCTTGAGGAAGCTCTGGGCAACGTGGCCGACGGCGGCTGCCCCAACTGCGTGGCCGGCGCTTTCGCCGCGGGCGCGACGCTGTCCGAAGTGTGGGCCGCTCTGGGTGACGAGCCCTGCTGCGACGTGAAGCCGCTTGAGCCGCACCGCTGGACGGAGCAGTATGAGGCTCTGAGAGCGCGCACCGAGGACTTCACCGCCAAGACGGGCAGCAACGTCAAGATCTTCCTCGCCAACATGGGCCCGATCCCGCAGCACAAGCCCCGCGCCGACTTCAGCACCGGCTTCTTCGAAGTGGCTCACTTTGAAGTGCTCAAGAACAACGGCTTTGCCACGCCCGAAGAGGCGGCTGAGGCTGCCGCAGCCAGCGGCGCCGACGCGGCCGTGATCTGCTCGACCGACGCCACCTATCCCGAGCTGGTGCCGCCGACTGCCAAGCTGATCAAGGCGAAGTGCCCCAGCATGACCGTGTTCCTTGCGGGCGCTCCCGCTCCCGAGTTCAAGCAGGCCTATCTCGACGCCGGCGTCGACGATTTCATCCACGTGAAGGCCAACTGCCTCCAGGTGCTCACCGCTTTGCAGCAGAAAAAGGGGATGTGCTAAACCATGTTCAAGAATCCTGACTTTACCAAGATCGCTTTCCAGGAGGCCAGCCGCGCTGAGTCGCGCGCTGCCTGGGAGCAGCGCGTTCTGAAGGAGACGGGACACTCCGTATCCGAGCTGTGCACCCGCACGATGGAGCAGATCGAGATCGATCCGCTCTACACTGCCGCCAATTACGAGGGCATGAACCACCTGAACTTCATGGCCGGCCTGCCTCCGTTCCTGCGCGGTCCCTACCCCACGATGTACGTCACCCGTCCCTGGACGGTGCGTCAGTACGCCGGCTTCTCCACTGCCGAGGAGTCGAACGCGTTCTATCGCCGCAACCTGGCCGCCGGTCAGAAGGGCCTGTCCATCGCCTTCGACCTTGCCACGCACCGCGGCTATGACAGCGACCACCCCCGCGTCGTCGGCGACGTCGGCAAGGCGGGCGTGGCCGTCGACTCCATCCTCGACATGGAGATCCTCTTCTCCGGCATCCCGCTGGGCCAGATGTCCGTGTCGATGACGATGAACGGCGCCGTTCTGCCCATCATGGCCTTCTACATCGTCGCCGCGCAGGAGCAGGGCGTCGACATGAAGGTCCTCAGCGGCACCATCCAGAACGACATCCTCAAGGAGTTCATGGTGCGCAACACCTACATCTACCCGCCCGCAGCCTCGATGCGCATCATCGGCGACATTTTCGCTTTCACCTCGCACAACATGCCCAAGTTCAACTGCATCTCGATCTCCGGCTACCACATGCAGGAGGCCGGCGCCACCGCCGACATCGAGATGGGCTACACGCTGGCCGACGGACTTGAGTACATCCGCACGGGCCTCAAGGCCGGCCTGAGCATCGACGACTTTGCCCCGCGCCTTTCGTTCTTCTGGGCCATCGGCAAGAACTACTTCATGGAAGTCGCCAAGATGCGCGCCGCGCGTGTGCTGTGGGCCAAGATCGTCAAGCAGTTCAATCCCAAGAACGTCAAGTCGATGGCACTGCGCACCCACTCGCAGACTTCGGGCTGGAGCCTTACCGCTCAGGATCCCTTCAACAACGTCACCCGCACCTGCGTCGAGGCCATGGCCGCCGCGCTGGGCCACACTCAGTCGCTGCACACCAACGCCCTTGACGAAGCCATCGCCCTTCCGACCGACTTCTCCGCCCGCATCGCGCGCAACACGCAGCTCTACATCCAGGACGAGACCAAGGTCTGCAAGGTCATCGATCCGTGGGGCGGCTCGTACTACGTCGAAGCCCTCACCGATGAGCTGATCCGCCGTTCGTGGGCGCACATCCAGGAAGTCGAGAGCCTCGGCGGCATGGCCAAGGCCATCGACACCGGCCTGCCCAAGATGCGCATCGAAGAGGCCGCCGCTCGCCGTCAGGCTCACATCGACTCCGGCGAAGAGAAGATCGTCGGCATCAACGCCTACCCGCTCGACAAGGAAGATCCGCTCGACATCCTCGACGTCGACAACACCGCCGTCCGTCAGGCTCAGATCGCCCGCCTCGAGAAGCTGCGCGCCAACCGCGATCCTGAGAAGGTCGAGCAGTGCCTGAACGCCATCACCCACGCCATGGAGACCGGCGAGGGCAACCTGCTCGAGCTGTCCGTCGAAGCTGCCCGCGCGCGTGCGTCGCTGGGCGAGATCTCGTATGCCATTGAAAAAGTCTGCGGGAGGCACAAAGCCGTGATCCGTTCTATCTCCGGTGTTTACTCAAGCGAATTCGCTGATGATGAAGTGATCAAGGAAGTCCGTCAGATGACTGACGACTTCGAGAAGCGCGAAGGCCGCCGTCCCCGCATCATGGTCGCCAAGATGGGCCAGGACGGCCACGACCGCGGCGCCAAGGTGGTCGCCACCGCCTACGCCGACATGGGCTTCGACGTCGACGTCGGACCGCTGTTCCAGACGCCCGCCGAGACGGCTCAGGACGCCGTGGACAACGACGTCCACATCGTCGGCATGAGCTCGCTGGCCGCCGGTCACAAGACCCTGCTGCCTCAGCTCGTCGAAGAGCTGAAAAAGCGCGGCCGCGGCGACATCATGGTCGTTGCCGGCGGCGTCATACCCGCCCAGGACTATCAGTTCCTCTATGACCACGGCGCAGCCTGCATCTTCGGACCCGGCACCGTCATCCCCGCCGCCGCCCGCGAGATGCTCCAGGTGCTCAACAAGCGCCTCGCCGCTCAGGAGAGCGCTGACTAGTTCTTTCGCAAAACGTTTCACAGCAACAAAAAAGCGGCGCCCCACAGCGCCGCTTTTTTCAAACCAGTTCATAAAGATCAAATTCAAAGCCGACACAAAGACACGAAGACACAAAGGCCCTAAGAAAAACCTAAAGGATATGGAAACCGCTTTTCGGGCAGGGGCATCCATCATAACAACTCCGCCTCGAAAATGCGTTCCCTGTTTATTCCTTCGTGTCTTTGTGTCTTAGGGTCTTCATGTCACGATTTTGAATTAAAAACTTCCCAGAACCATGCGCATCATGAAGGAGGACTTTTGCTCATGAGCACCGATCCCAACATCTATCAGCCCGACTGGCAGCCCAAGGACGCCGGCAGCGAATACGCCTGCTTCGTCACCAAAGGCGTGAACGATACGGGCGCCCCGACGGCCGCCGCCGCGCAGCCCGCCCGCCGCACCCTGTCGATCGACGACTACGTCGAGGGCATCCGCTCCGGCGACCGCATGATCCTCTCGCGCGCCATCACGCTGATCGAGAGCAACGCGCCCAAGCACTTCGACCAGGCGCAGGCCCTCATCCAGAAACTGCTGCCCTACACCGGCAAATCCATGCGCGTCGGCATCACCGGCGTGCCCGGTGCGGGCAAAAGCACCTTCATCGAGGCCATGGGCACCTGGCTGTGCGAGCACGGACACCGCGTCGCCGTCCTCGCCGTCGATCCCAGCAGCTCCGTCACCAAAGGCAGCATCCTCGGCGACAAGACCCGCATGGAAAAACTGTCGCGCGACAAGCGCGCCTTCATCCGTCCTTCGCCCTCCGGCGGCACCCTCGGCGGAGTCACCCGCAAGAGCCGCGAGACCCTGCTGCTTGTGGAAGCGGCCGGCTATGACGTCGTCCTCGTCGAGACAGTCGGCGTCGGCCAGAGCGAGACCACCGTGCGCAACATGGTCGATTACTTCCTCATGGTCGCCCTCACCGGCGCCGGCGACGACCTGCAGGGCATCAAAAAAGGCATCATGGAGCTTGCCGACAGCATCCTCGTCAACAAAGCCGACGGCGACAACAAGATGCGCGCCCTCTCCGCCCGCGCCGACTTTGACATGATGCTCCACTACCTGCGCCCCGCCACCGAAGGCTGGGCCAGCCGCGCCTACACCTGCTCGTCGCTGACCGGTGAAGGCATCCCGGAGATGTGGGCCGTCGTCGAAGACTTCTTCAAGACCGTCAAAGGCAACGGCGTGTACGAACGCCGCCGCCGCGAGCAAGTGCTGCGCTGGGTCAACGACATGGCCGAAGAGCACCTGCACCGCCTCATCGACGAAAACGCCACCATCGCCGCCGCCAAAGAGCGCATCGAAGCCGAAGTCACCGGCGGCAAACTCCCCCCCACCCAGGCCGCCAAAGAGATCATCGACGTGATGGAGCGCGAGCTGTTCCACGGGGGAAAGTAAGGCACAGCGTTAAGCCGCGTTGCAATTCAAAGCCGGCACAAAGATAAGCGCGGCTTTTTTCAGAGCGTTATTTGGCAGTTAAGCCGGCAACTTTTTGCATTTTGCAAAAAGCTGCCGGCTTAACTTGCAAATAACGAGCCTTCGATTTATACTGATCCACAAACATTCATCCCTGATGACGGAGGCCTCGTTCATGAAACTGTACAGACGCGAAAGCTATTTGCGAAAAATCCGCGGATTTTATCATGACACAGGCATGATAAAAGTCATCACCGGCGTTCGGCGCTGCGGCAAGTCATGCCTGATGGCGACCATCGCTGAAGAGCTGCGTGCCAGCGGAGTTGCCGAGGAAAACATCATCTATCTCAACCTCGATAAACGGGGCTTTCGCAGCGTCAAAACAGCCGATCAGCTCGACGCCCTGATTGCCGAACATTCCCGTTCAAAAGAGACGAAATACCTGTTCATCGATGAGATCCAGAACGTCAAGAACTTTGAAGAAGTCATCAACGGATTCCGCGAAGAAGAGAATTATTCCATCTTCATCACCGGCTCCAACTCCTACCTTCTCAGCGGCGAACTGGCGACAAAACTCACAGGCCGCTACCTTGAGTTTGAACTTTTCACGCTGAGCTTTGCCGAATACCTTAGCATGAAAGCTTTCCTGGGCAAAAACGTTCAGCCCGACCTGACCGCCGAATTTGACGCCTATATCGCAGAAGGCGGCTTCCCCGGCGCACTGCATTATGAAGGCGCGGACAAACTCGCGTACACACGCGGGATCATCTCCGAGATATTTCAGAAAGACATCAAAAAGCGCGTCAAAGTCCGCAAAGCCTCTGTTTTTGAGACCGTGCAGCGCTACATCATCAACAATTTCGGCGCGACCACAAGCCTGACAAACATCCTCGCCGATCTTGCCCAAAACGGCTGCCCGATCCGGCGGGAGACACTTCGACGCTATCTGTCGATCCTCGAAGACGCAAAGATCCTCTACCCCTGCCGCCGCTTCGACCTGAAATCGCGAAAATCTATCGCCGGCGAACAGAAATATTACCTTGCCGACCTTGGCTTTTACTTCGCCATGAATACCGACAAGCGCATCAGCTACGGCCCTGCTCTGGAAAACATCGTGTATATCTACGCGCGCTCCAAAGGGTATGACATCAGCGTCGGCCGCATCGGCAAGCTGGAATGCGACTTCATCCTGGAGCGGAATAACACAGATTATGCCTATGTCCAGGTGTGCATGACGATCATGAACGACATAAAGACGGAAGACCGCGAATACCGCCCGCTGGAACGCATCCAGGACAACTACCCCAAATACCTGCTCACGCGAAACGACCCAATCCAGCGCCGAAGCGGAATCATCCACGCCAACATCGCGCCGTTCATGAAAGACGAACGGATGTTCTGACAGACAGCGCTGCAAAATTTTCAGAGCGTTATTAGGCAGTTAAGCCGGCAGCTTTTTGCATTTTGTAAAAAGCTGCCGGCTTAACGCGCTAATAACGAAGTATTTTCCCTTCATCGGATAGACATAGCATCTTCACAGAGAATATCTACTTTTCATGCTCCCGTCGTCTAATGCTGCACATTCTCTCATCTCCTCACGGAAGAGCAAAGCTGCTTTCTGCTGTCCCATACCTACTGTGTTTCACCGGGAAGGCTCCCCCGCCTCGACCAGTAAAAAAACATCATCATCGTATTATTTTCGGCCTTTACATTTTCTGACTTTGACAGTATTATATTTGTGAAAATTTCCCGGCGTTTCGGCGCGGGGAAAAAGCGCAACTGAATATCCGGATGACGGTGTGGGCGCTGTACGGCCTCGCCGACCTGAGATGCAAGACGGCCTACGAGCGCGCCGAGCTGCTGATCGAAAACTGCGCGCATCCGCGCTTTCGCCCCGCGCTGCGCGAGTTCGTCGCCCGCCAGTACGCCAAGAAAGGCCACCGCCACGGCTTCGCCCCGGAAGATTTGATCCTCTGGCAGCAGGCCGTTGACGAAATAAACGCGGCCGAGAGCGCTCCCGCCAAGCCGGCGAAGGCGAAAAAGAAAAAGTCGTAAGCCCCAACACAAAGAATAAACAAACTCCCCGCGTGCGGAAACACTGTTCGCACGCGGGGAGTTTGCCGTTCCACACGGAACACCCATGATAGCGCCTAAAAAACCGGAACAGCGCAAGACAGCCGCGCTGTTCCGGTTTTTCTCATGTTCTCTTGATCTTTCAGCAGCCCAGCAGACGCTTGGCTGTCTCGGCCATCACGGCAATGGTCGGGGCAATAGCATCCTCGTCCACGTCGAAACGCGGATTGTGATAATAGGCAGTGATGCCTTTTGCCTCGTTGCCGACGCCGAAGAGGAAGAACGCGGCCTTGATCTTCTTGGTGTAGTGGGCAAAGTCTTCCGAGCCCATAAACGGCTCGGTCATCTCGACCACATGTTCGGCACCGAGCACATCGGTGGCGGCCTGCCGGATCACGTCGGTGACCTCGTTGTCGTTGCCAAAGGGCGGGAACAGCGGTTCGAGCTTGAAATCGCACTTCACGCCGTTCAGTGCGCTGATCCCGTTCGCCACTTCCTCAAGGCGCTTGCTCAGGTAGCTGCGCGTGGCGTCGTCGTGGGTGCGGAACGTGCCGCCGAAGGTCAGTTCGTCAGGAAGCACGTTTTTCGTGCTCAGCACGCCGGCGTTGACCGAGCAGACAGACACGACGCTCGATTTCAGCGGCGCGCACTCGCGAGCCTTCACGCACTGATAGGCATTGATGATCTGCGCGGCGGTCGTGATCACATCGTGAGCGTTCTGCGGCGCGGCAGCATGTCCGCCCACGCCTTTGAGATGAACTTCAAAGAAATCGCCGCTGCCGTACATCTCGTTGTAGCGGTAGATGACCGTTCCGGCGGGATAGCGCGGCTGGGTGTGCGCGCCGATGATCACATCCACGTCGTCGAGCACGCCCGATTCCATGATCAGCTTGGCGCCGCCGGGGGCGGGACCTTCTTCGGCCGGCTGGAAGACGAACTTGACCGTTCCCTTCAGCTCATCCCGGTGGTCAGACAGGTACTTGGCCGTGCCCAGCAGGATCGCCGTGTGCGAGTCGTGCCCGCAGGCGTGGCAGACGCCGTCGTTCTGCGACTTGTAGGGCACGTCCTTGAGGTCCTGCATCCCCAGCGCGTCCATGTCGGCGCGGATGGCGACCGTCTTGCCGGGGCGTCCGGTACGCAGGACGCCGAGTACGGCACAGGGGACGAAGCCGGTCTGAACTTCCAGTCCATAACTTTCAAGCTCCCGCTTGACCAAAGCGCTTGTCCGGGGCAGATCGAAGCCTTTTTCAGGGTGCATGTGCAGGTCGCGGCGGATGGCGATGAACTTATCGACGCCGGCGCGGACCTCTGCGAGCATATCAGCGCAGCTCATAGTCGGCCTCCCGCTTTAGCGGATCTTGCCCTTTTCGGCCAGGTACTTGCCGAAGAACATGGAGCTGAAGACGATCGTGACGAGCACGACGGCGTAGTTGCCGCCGATGTAGCGGTACCAGGTGAACGCCTTCATGAAGTTGAGGCCGCCCAGCTTGTAAAGCAGGCTCAGCGAGACGAAGATAGGCGCGATGTAGAAAGCCAGCTTGGGGCGCTTGACGATCTCGCTGGCAAGCAGCGCGCCAAACAGCGCCGGGAGCATGTAGTTGATCGTCTGGATGCCGCGCGCGCTGACGTTGGCCAGCAGCACGTTGCCGAAGATGACAGCCAGCGTGAGGATGATCACGTTCATCACGACCGAAACGGCAATGCCGATCGTGGAGACAGCGTTGGCCTCGTTGGTGCCCTGCTGCACGCCGGCGGCTTCCTGCGCGGCCACAGCGCAGGGGACGCGCATGTTGAAGATGTTGCCGGACAGGAACGACATGTAGGTGCCGTCAAGGCCAAGCGTGGTGTAGTAGCTGATAGGCTCGATGAACCACCAGCACATCAGCTGCGGGATACGGGCCACGAGCGCCGTGATCGCCACCGACCAGACAGGCGGATAGCCGGCAACGGTGAGCACAACTCCGGGAAGGAAGGCGAGCAGCACGCCGAGCATGTTGGTGAACTTGCCGACGCGGATGCTGTATTTGCGATGTTCTGCCGCAAAGACCTCAGGATCGATCTGATTCTGCATAAGATTTTCCTCCGTTTCTCTACTCTGCCGTTAGGCGCCGATCGATCGGGCCACGACGGCGCACGCCATGCCGAAAAGCATCGTCAGGGGCAGCGTCCAGCTGGACAGCCATTTGAGCTTCCATTTTTTGTTGCCGAAGCCCAGCACCAGCATCGCCACAAATCCGCCGACAGCCGCCCACGTGTTGTTGCCGTAAGGCAGACCGCGGTCGAACGCCATGTAGCCGAACAGGCCCATGCTGGAAGCTCCTGACATGATCTTCATCACGTTGAAGCTGCCGCCGGAGAGCTTCTGCTGCATGTCGCCCAGCTTGTGCGCAAACAGCCCGGTAAACAGCGTCCAGCCGCAGGCGCACGCGCCCATGCAGAGAACGATCGTCGTGAACACATTGATCGGCATGTCGCCCTCGCCCAGCTTGATGCCGGCCGTCGAAGCCACAAGGCTGGCGTTCGTCATCTCCGTATTGACCGCGCCGATGTAAGCAAGACGCATCCACGCGGTGGGACCGCCCAGCGAGACAAGCAGCGTCACCATGCCTGCCACGATGACGACAGCAGGACCGATCGACGTCAGGGCGCTGGAAAAAGCCGCCTTGCGCACCTGCGCGCCGATCACGCCCAGCTGACGGGCGTCGCGCAGCGCGCGGGCAAAGAACAGCCAGGCCTGGAAGATGCACAGCGCCACACCGGGAATGCACGCCATCCACAGCAGCGAACTATTGGCTACCTTCATATACTCCATTGCGATTCACAAACTCCTTCCCTATGCTTTGCCCGTCCGGCGCGACAGCGCTGCGAGCAGATTGCTGAGAGCTTTATCGATGTTCTCGGGCGTCGTCGCCAGATTGACGCGGATATGCGTGTCGTCCGTGCGTCCGCCCTCAAAGAACCAGTTGCCGTAATCAAGCGCCAGATGGCATTCCTTCTCGACGAAGGGCGCGATCTCTGCGCCGGGAACATACGCGCCGATGTCGATCCACATCAGATACGTCGCCTCGAGCGGCGTCACGACCGCCTTGGGGAACTTCGCCAGCAGCGCCGTGCGGATCGTCTCGTAATTGGTGCGGATCTGCTTCCACACCGTGTTGAACCACTCGCGCCCGCCCTTATACGCAGCTTCGACAGCGATATAGCCGAACATGCCGCCCGTCTGCGTGCGGTTCTCGCGCAGAAACGCCGCGTACTTTTCGCGCAGCGCCTCATTGGGGATGACCACGAACGAGTTTTTGAACGCCGCCATGTTGAACGTCTTGCTCGCAGCCGTCAGCATGATCACCATGTCGCGGTACTCTTCAAACGAAAGCGTCGGCAGATGGTTGTATCCTTCGGCAACAAAGTCGTGATGGATCTCGTCGCTGATGACGAGCACGCCGTGCCTGCGGCAGATCTCTAGCAGCCGCTTCAGCTCGTCCGCACGCCAGACACGGCACACGGGGTTGTGCGGCGAGCAGAGGATGAACAGCCGCACCTTCTCATCCCTGACCTTGCGTTCAAAATCAGCGAAGTCGACCGAGTAGCGGCCGCCTTCTTCCTTCAGACGGCTGGTGATGAGCCGGCGCCCGGTGTGCTCCACTGCCTCCATGAACGGATAGTACGACGGCGTCAGCACCAGGCAGGCGTCACCTTTCCGGGTAAACGTGTGCATCAGCCAGAAGATGCCCGTCACGATCCCCGGCGCAAACTTGATCCACTCAGGCTCCACGCTCAGACCGTGATACTTTTTCTCCCAGTCGATAAACGCCTGCTTGTAGCTTGCCGGCGGCATGAAATAGCCGTAAACGTTGTAATCGACTGCATTTTTCAAAGCTTCTCTCACGCACTCAGGCGCACGGAAATCCATATCGGCCACCCAGAGCGGCAGCAGGTCAGCGCTGCTGAATTTGGTCTCCAGCGCATCCCATTTCATCGAGTTCGTGCCGCGCCGGCTCTGGACGTAAAACTGTTCCAGGTCCATAAGACACCTCCTGAAAAATTACACTCTGTTAATTTGAAGCGCTTCGTATGGTTGGGATTCTACATCACGATTGTTTACTCTGTCAACTACCAAAAAATGAAAAAAATTTTTCACGCGCGCCATGCTGCAAAATTTTCGCATGGTGCGCGTTTTCATACGACGATTCCGACATAATATGTATCTTTCGGCCAGTACACAATTCGGCCAGTTTCGCGTATAATACCGCGTAAAAATCACGCTACCAGAAAGGTCATGACCATGAACAGCACGCCGTTGTCACATGAAGAAACTATCGTCACCTCGCAGCAGCTGCTCGAACGCGCGCAGATCCTGTATGAATTCGTCGACCTCTTCTCGCAGTACGAGTCTACGCCGCGCAACTACGGCTGGACGGAGAACCTGACGATGAACGAAGTGCATCTGCTGGCAAAGATCGACAGCGAACCGGGCATCTGCTCGGTCGATCTCGTCGATGTCTTCCACCGCAGCAAAGGCTACATCAGCCGCATCACGAAAAAGCTGGAAGCCGGCGGCTACATCATCCGCGTCGCCGACAAGCAGGATGCCAAGCGCCAGCTCCTCTTCCTCACGCCCAGCGGCAAAAAGCTCTGCACCGCGCACGCCGACTTTGACGAGCGCACGCTCATCAAGACCTATCAGTACCTGCGCCGCGACTGCACGCCTGAGGAGATCGAAGCATTCCACAAGGTGATGCAGGTCTATATCAACATCATGAACGCCGCCAGCCGCAAGCACCGCGACGCGAAAAAGCGCCGCGGCGAAAAGACGCCGGCCGGCAGCGTATGATGTTTCGTCAGTAAACCGTTTTTATCCAGCCAGATACGTCTGCATATAGGCCCTGATGATCCGGCGAAGGACTGCTTCGGCATCGATCGTTCCGCCCGTCAGGCACCACTCGAACACGCAGCCCTTGACGATCGTGCACAGGTCTCTGCCGATCAGGTGGACATCCGCGTCTGCCCGCACCACGCCCGCCTCGCGGGCCGCGCGCAGTTCCTCCTCGCTCTGAGCCATGACCGTGCCGGGCTCAAAAGCTCCATCGCGCTCGCTCATGTAGGCTGAGAGTGACTGGTTGTCCGTTGCATAAAAGCTCTTCATAAAGCCCAGCCCCAGTTCCATATAGCGCCCCACCAAGCGCATGTACAGCTCGACGATCCGGTCGGCGATCTGCCCGACCGGCGTTTTCAGCGCCTCGCTTCCGTAAAACGGCCCGCTGATGAACGACATCAGCAGGTCGTTTTTGTCGCGAAAATGATAGTAGAACGTCCCCGTACCGATGTCCGCCGCGGCGCACACGCTCCGCACCGTCAGCGCAGCCGTCCCCTTTTCCCGGATCAGCCGCGCGGCCGTGTCGATGATGAGCTGTCGGTTCTGCGCCGCGTCGCCCTCTGCTCGCGGCGGCCTTCCGCTCTTTCTGACCATGCTGTCTGCCCTCCTTTTATTTAGAACGCGTTCTATTGACTCTTGACATTATACCCTCCGGTGCGTATGATGGCAAGCACGAAATAGAACGCGTTCTAAAAATTTACGAGAGAAGGTCTTTCACATGAAGATCACCTACTGGTCGGACTATGCCTGCCCATACTGCTGGATCGGCGAGACGCGGCTGAAAAAGGCGCTGACATCGTTTCCGCATGTCCCGTTTGAGCTTGAGATGAAGGCGTTTCGCCTCGATCCTTTTGCGGGGCAGCACGCCGAGGGCGACACGCAGACGCGTTTTGCCCGCAAATACGGCATCTCCTTCGCGGCGGCGGGGCGTCAGATCAAAACGATCTCGCGCATGGGGCGAGAGGAAGGGCTCGACTTCAACTACGCGACGACGCTGTTCACAAACACGATGGACGCGCACCGTCTCACCAAGCTGGCACGGGCGGAAGGCGGCGAAGAAGCTGAGCAGAAAACAGCCGAGCGGCTGTTTGCGGCCTATTTTTCCGAGAACAGGGAACTGACCGACCGTGACCTGCTGCAAAAGATCGGTGCCGAATGCGGCCTTGCCCCTGAGAAAGTCACCCGCATGCTGAATTCCGATGATTTCCGCGATGACGTGCTGTGCGACGAGCGCGATGCTGCGAGATACGGCATCCATGCCGTGCCGTTCTTCCTGATCGGTTCGCATCCCGTCTCGGGAGCGATGAGCGTGGAGGACCTGCGCTGGACGATCGAAAAAGCCCTGGCCGAAAACGGCGGGCGTCTCTGCGCTCAAGGCGCAGCCTGCGGGCCGGACGGCTGCACTTTCGGCGACTGAGATGATCGTCGAAGTGCCCGTACGGGGCTATTTTGAAGAAAACTGCTACTTTTTCATCGACGATGCTACGCGACATGGCTTTGTCATCGATCCGGGAGCGCAGGCACGCGAACTGCTGGAACTGATCGACCAAAACGGCTGGACGATCGAGAAGATCCTGCTGACGCACGGTCATTTTGACCACTTCGGCGCGGCGTTGGCGCTGAAAAAAGCGCTCGGAGCATCGATCTGTGCGCACGAGCTGGCACCCCTTTTTCTGAGCGATCCGCGGCTCAATCTTTCGGCGCTGTGCGGACCGGCCATGACCATATCCGAATCGATCCCGCTGAGCGACGGCGATACGATCGCACTCGCTGCCGATCCTGCTTTTTCGCTGACGGTGCTCCACACGCCGGGGCACACGCCCGACTCGGTGACGTACTGGTCTAAAAAAGAGAACGCCGCCTTCGTGGGCGACACGATCTTCAAGGGCAGCGCCGGCCTTACGCGCTTTCCCGGCGGCGACGCCAGCGCCCTGCGGCGCAGCATTGCCGGCACGATCTTCGCGCTGCCGCCCGCAACGGTCCTTTACAGCGGTCACTCGGAACCTACCGCCGTGGGCGCGGAAATGTCTTAAGGAAACACTGTTCGCACGCGGGGAGTTTATCGTTCCACATGGAACGCAGAGCGAAAATGCCGCGCCGGGAAGAACTATTTCCGACGCGGCGTTTTTTGCATCGTGAAGGTTATTTTTGAATTTTGCGACAGCTTCGGTATCTTGTTTTTCGCTTTTTCCGACAGATAAAGATTCCGCACTTTCGAGCTATATAGCGCAGGCTGAAAATAAATTGCCCCTGTATTTAGTGTTTTGGACTTTACTTTCCGTCGTCGGTGGTGTAAGATTGAGCGCAAAAGATCACTCGCGGCGGAGCGATTTTCCGCCGCCATTTTTTGGGAAAAGAGGGGCGCCGCATGATACAGACGATCAAGAAGCGCGACGGGCGCATGGCCCCGTTCAACGAGGACCGCATCACCCGCGCGATCTTCCTTGCCGCTTCCGCCGTAGCCGAGAAGGAGGGCACGGCGGCCGACTACCGCATCGCCGAGGGGCTGACCTCGCAGATCGTGCGCCGGCTGAACGAAAAGTTCGGCACGGCCGTTCCGAGCGTGGAAGACGTTCAGGACATGGTGGTCAAGGTACTCATCGACAACGGGCACGCCCGCACGAGCGAAGCCTACATCACCTACCGCAACGAAAGAACGCGCGTCCGCGACTCGCACACCCGGCTGATGAAGGCCATCGAGGAGATCACCTTCGCCGACGCTTCGCAAGCCGACGCCAAGCGCGAGAACGCTAACATCAACGGCAACACGGCAATGGGCACGATGCTGGAGTACGGCAGCGCCGTGTCGCGCGAGTTCTGCAAGACGCATGTGATGAATCCCGCTCACGCCGCGGCGCACGACGCGGGCGACATCCACATCCACGACATGGACTTCATGAACATGGGCACGCTGACGTGCTGCCAGATCGACATCCGCAAGCTGTTCGCAGGCGGCTTCTCCACGGGCCACGGCTTCCTGCGCGAGCCGCAGGACATCATGAGCTACGCGGCGCTGGCGGCCATCGCCATCCAGAGCAACCAGAACGACCAGCACGGCGGCCAGAGCATCCCCTTCTTCGACTACGGCCTGGCGCCCGGCGTGACGAAGACGTACCGCAAGCTGTATTCGGCCGACTTGGAGCGCGCGCTCAAGCTGCTGCACGGTCTCGACGCCAGGGAGGCGGTGAAGGCCGCCGTCGCCGCGTCGGAAGCCGAGTGCGGCCTCATCAGCATCGAGCGCAGCGAAGCCCGCGAGCGGGCCGAGCGTACTGCGCTGGCAGGCGCTACGGGCGTGAGCGAAGACGAGATCGCGCGTCTGCAAACGTTCGCTCACGAAACGGCGCTGGACGAGACGAACCACCGCACCTATCAGGCGATGGAGGCGTTCATCCACAACCTGAACACGATGCACTCGCGCGCCGGTGCGCAGGTGCCGTTTTCGAGCATCAACTTCGGCACCGACACGTCGCCGGAAGGGCGCATGGTGTCGCGCAACCTGCTGCTGGCCACCGAGAAGGGGCTCGGCAACGGCGAGACGCCGATCTTCCCCATCCTCATCTTCAAGGTCAAAGAGGGCGTCAACTACAACGAAGGCGATCCCAACTACGACCTGCTGAAGCTGTCGTGCCGGGTGACGAGCAAGCGTCTGTTCCCCAACTTCAGCTTCCTCGACGCGCCGTTCAACGCCCAGTATTACAAGGCCGGCGATCCCGACACGGAAGCCACCTACATGGGCTGCCGCACGCGAGTGGTCGCCAACCGGTGCGGCGAGTCCACCGTCAGCGGCCGCGGCAATCTCTCGTTCACCACGATCAATCTGCCCCGCCTCGGCATCCTCCACGGCTGTCTGAACGGCGCGACGGCCGATCTGGACGCGTTCTTCAAAGACCTCGACGCCAAGATCGACCTGGTGATCGATCAGCTGCTGGAGCGCATGCAGATCCAGGGACACAAGCACGTGAAGAACTTCCCATTCCTGATGGGACAGGGCATCTGGCGCGGCTCCGAAGGTCTGGGCTACGAAGACGAGCTGGCCGACGTCATCCGTCAGGGCACGCTCACCGTCGGCTTCATCGGCCTGGCCGAGTGCCTCAAAGCCCTCACGGGCAAGCACCATGGCGAAAGCGCCGAGTCTCAGGAGCTGGGGCTGCGCATCATCCGCCACATGCGTAAGCGTATGGACGAGGCCGCGGAGCAGTACGACCTCAACTTCTCGCTCATCGCCACGCCGGCCGAAGGCCTTTCGGGCCGCTTCACCCGCATCGACGCGAAGAAGTTCGGCAAGATCCCCGGCGTCACCGACCGCGAATACTACACCAACTCGTTCCACGTGCCCGTGTATCACAAGATCGGCGTGTTCGACAAGATCGCGCTCGAAGCTCCCTATCACGAACTGACCAACGGCGGACATATCAGCTATGTCGAGCTGGACGGCCTGGGCGCGAACAACCCCGAGGCGTTCGAGCAGATCGTGCGCGCCATGAAGGAAGCCGGCATCGGCTATGGCAGCGTCAACCACCCCGTCGACCGCGATCCTGTCTGCGGCTACACCGGCGTGATCCCCGGCGACGTCTGCCCCAAGTGCGGCCGTCACGAGAAGGACGGCCCCGTCGGCTTCGAGCGCATCCGCCGCATCACCGGCTACCTCGTCGGCACGCTGGAGCGCTTCAACGACGCCAAGCGCGCCGAAGTGCGCGACCGCGTCAAGCACAACAAGTGCGCCGGAGGAACCGAGGCGCCGTCGAAATGAAGATCCGCCTCGCCAGCCCCATCACGCGCGACAGCATCGTCGACGGTCCCGGCCTGCGCGCCGTCATCTGGGCGCAGGGCTGCTTCCACCACTGCCCCGGCTGTCACAACCCCTGCACGCACAACCCGTTCGGCGGCTTCGAGATGGACACAGCCGACGTGATCGAACAGATCCGCTCGCTGCGCCTGCAAAAAGGCATCACCCTCTCAGGCGGCGAGCCGTTCCTCCAGCCCCTGCCGCTGGCCGAGATCGCCCGCGCCGCGCGTCTGTGCGGCCTCAACGTGTGGAGCTTTTCCGGCTACACCTTTGAGCAGCTCACGAACAAGCGCGATCCGCAGTACGCCGACCGCATGCAGCTGCTCGAACTGGTCGACGTGCTCGTCGACGGAAAGTTCGTGCGCGAAAAGCGCGACATCTCGCTGCGCTTTCGCGGCTCGTCCAATCAGCGCATCATCGACGTGAGACGCAGCCTGGCCCTCGGCGCCCCCTGCACCATCGAAGAGTACATGAAAAAAGCGATGTAGCATCGTCCACGAACAAGCCGCCGTCCGGTTCTCCGGGCGGCGGCTTTTCTTCTGCACAGCGCGCATTTTCCTGTTGACAAAAACACGGTGCTGGGTTATAAAGTCGGTATAAAATAAAATACGCCTCATGGATAGAGGTGCGGGATCGGAAGAGTAATCCTTCGCACAGGCGGCAGCGGCCGCGCGCGGGACGAAAGGCCGTTCCGCCGAAGCGGATGTCCGCGCCGCGCGCGACGTTCGCTGGGCCGTCGGAGAATATCCGCCGGACTGTCGCTGTACAAGCGGAGCGCTATCGTGGCGGAGCCTTTTCGCATCCCCGTTCCAGCAGCGGGGCGCGCATGAAAAAACGAAAACGGCGGCCATGGATCGTATCCGTGACCGCCGTATTTTATTGCCCGTCCCGTGCGGACGGAAAAATTTTTCCCAATCGGAGGAATGCGCAATGAGTACCGAGAAAAAAGGCTTCCAGATGCCCAATACGTGGCTGATCGTCTTCGGACTGATCGTCATCATGGCTATGCTGTCGTGGATCGTGCCGCCCGGATCGTTCGACTATCAGAAGGTTGACGTGAACGGCACGATGCGCAACATCGCCATTGCCGGCTCGTATCACGCCGTCGATCCGGCCACGGCCCAGCCCACCGGCTTCCTCGGCGCGTTTGCGGCGCTGTATCAGGGCTGCGTCAAGGCAAGCGGCGTCATCTTCGTCATCCTCTGCTGCGCGGCCACGTTCGGCGTGATGGTCAAGACGGGCGCGTTCCACGCGGGCATCGGCAAGGTGCTCGACGTGGTGGGCGACAAGGCTCTGCTGATCATCCCCGTGCTGATGATCCTCTTCGGCATCGGCGGCTCGGCATTCGGCATGCTGTCTGAGTTCTACGGCTTCTATCCCCTCGTCATCGGGCTGGCGGTGGCGCTTGGCTACGACGCGATGACGGGCTTCGCCATCCTGGCGCTGGGCGAGTACGTGGGCTTCATGGCCTCCACGCTGAACCCCTACACGGTGGCCATCGCACAGGCGATCGCACAGGTGCCGCTGTACTCGGGCCTGGGCTTTCGCATCTTCTGCTTCGCCGTGTTCATGGGCATCTGCATCCTCTACCTGCTGCGCTACGCGCTGAAGGTGAAGAAAAACCCGGAAGCTTCGGTGATGTACGGCGTTTCGTGCGCCCATGCCGCCGGCGGCGCCTCGATGCAGGGACAGGAGTTCACCTGGCGCCACGGTCTGGTCCTGCTCGACCTGCTCGTCACGCTGGCCGTGCTGCTGGTCGGCCTGATGTGGCACAACTGGGGCTATAAGGAGCTGTGCGGTCTGTTCATCATCATGGCGGCGTTCGCCTCGCTCGTCTCCGGCTGGAGCGGCAACAAGTTCTGCGACGAGATGCTGGCCGGCGCCAAGAGCGTGCTCTGGGGCGCCATCCTCACGGGTCTGGCCAACGGTCTGGTCGTGATCATGGAAAACGCCAAGATCATGGACACGATCATCAACTTCCTCAGCGAGATGCTCAAGAGAGCTCCCTCGGCGCTGTCGGCTCAGTTCATGCTGATCGTGCAGACGCTGATCAACTTCCTCATCCCCTCCGGCTCCGGCCAGGCGGCGGCGACCATGCCGATCATGGCT
>Ga0256405_10003618_pt1 | contig 31395 bp, 29 predicted proteins | sample RumenRJG_02DNA_FD_189096 | JGI IMG/M metagenome (GOLD analysis project Ga0256405, IMG submission 189096) | Bovine rumen microbial communities from Lethbridge, Alberta, Canada - RJG_02 | ecosystem: Host-associated > Mammals > Digestive system > Stomach > Rumen | place: Canada: Alberta...
TGACCCTTTTATAATGGTCACAAGTATTTTTATTGTTCTTAGATATTCCATTAATGTTTCAATATATTTATGAAAAACTAGGTCTTTATTGACAAAACACCTAGAAATACATAAATTATTAGTATGGTTTATTCAACTAAACAACTATTAGAAAAAGGTGAAACCGAATACTCTATTAGGAAGAAAGTTCTTGATAAAGAAATCTTTCTCGTGGAAAGAGGTATTTATAGTGATAAAGAAAACATCTTTATAGATGAAGCGTATATATCCACTAAATATCCTAATGCAGTGATAACTGGATTATCAGCATTCTATATTTATAACTTAACAGATCATATTCCTGATTATTTCTATATTGCCACTGAACAGCATAGTTTCCCTATTAAGAGGAAAGATATCAAACAATCTTATCAACATGAATCATTCTTCCAAATAGGAATAGTGGAGATGGAAACTGATACAGGCATAGTACGTATATATGATTTAGAAAGATTATTAATTGAGCTCTTTAGATTAAAAGAGAAGTACGCAAGTGAAATATATTATGAAGTGTTAGCGGAATTTAGAAAAAAGAAAGAAATAATTGACTTCTATAAGGTTAATGAATACTGCAAGCACTTCATAAATGGAGGTTCTTTGTTATCAAAGATTAAGGAGACAATTTAAATGTTTATCAAAGAAATAGTGGGAAACTATTTAACCAAAGGACATAACTTGCGTAATGCCCAAAACCTTGCGGCGGAAGAAATATTGTTATCAAGAATAGCTTCTTCCCCATTATCAGAACACGTTACTTTAAAAGGCGGTATAGTAATGTACAATGTCGCTAATAACGAAAGACGTGTTACTCAAGATATCGATTTTGATTTGATTCGATATTCGATTGATGAACAATCCATAAAACTATTTATTAATAAATTGAATGGCAATGAAGATTTCATCATATCTATAAATGGTCCATTAGAATCACTTCATCAAGAAGATTATCGTGGCGTTAGAGTTAATTTAATTATTAAGGATAAAAAGAAAGATTCATTAAAAATCAAATTAGACATTGGTGTACACACTTATTTGGCTATTGAACAAGAAAGATTGGTGTTTATGTTTGAAAATAATAACAACTCTATTTCTTTAAACGCTAATCCGTGTGAACAAGTATTTGCGGAAAAATTATTATCTTTGGGCAGATTAGGAGTTTTAAGTACAAGATATAAAGATGTTTATGATATTTACTACCTCATTAATAGTGGCAAATTAAATATCAACAAAATAAAAAACATTTTAAGTTTATTCTTCCGTGAATCGAAAAGAAGGCCAAATAATCTTGCTGATCTTCAATCTATAATTGAAAGTACCTTAAATGATAAAAAGTTTTCTAAAGAAGCGAACAGGCCTGCTTCAAAATGGATTGATGTTAATTATGACGCGATAGTCAAAACAGTTATTGATTATATCAATTCTTTTTGAAGCATTGGATTGATTACAGAAATAGAGCAATTTGCGTTTTGAAAATGAAAAATTCCTAATATTTTTTACTTACCACACATATAAGAATCTATTGTTTAGTTTTCTTGTACTTTTTTTGGTGCATCCGTTTAGTTATTTTGTTTATAGTGTAATATTTTGATTTGTTATTAAGTGAATACATTAATAAGGAGTAGTTAAATATGGGTGGTTATTTTAAATTTATTGGAGTAATAGAAATCATAGGCTGGATTATTGGTTTCATACCATTTGGTATTGGCCTTCACAATCAATTCCAAAGTGGAATGAATTTAATTTCTATTTATTTTATTATTGCCTTAGTGTGTTACATCATATTTGGGCCAGCGCTTGGACTAGCATTCTACCAATTAGGCAATTTAGTTCAAGAACATCGAGAATAAATAAACTAACATAGTGAGTTTATATATAAGAATTGATAAAATATATTTATTAAAAATTCATAGTAAAAAAATCAGGAGAATTGTAGATATGAAAAAAAGAATTTATATGGCCAAAGAAATAAGAGCTTGCTATGAGGAAAACATGAATAAGTTTTGCGATGAAGCAGTAAAAAATGGATGGCAAGTTCAAAATTTTGTTAGCAATGGCAATGGTACGATACTTGTTTTGTTTTATAAAGAAGTGGAATAAAAACTAAATAGTTATTGTTGCATACACTTGATAATTGTTTTAAAAACATTGAAGGAGGCTTATAGATATGGAATATGTCACTTTAGCGTTATCTGCAGTTGCGGTTATCTTAGTTATTATCGTTTTGATAATGTTATTAAAGAATAAGAAAACTGGTGATATTACATTAGGAGATAATGAACTTAAAAAGATTAGAGAATCAGTTAACGAAGCCGTTAACAATTTAAGTAATCCTATTAGTTCTTTGGTCGCGGAAAAGAATGCCTCTTTGATGAAGGAATTAAATAATAAAGTTAATGAATTAAACACTAAGATTGATGAGTTAGTTAAATCACAAAAAGAATTAAATGAGAAAGAGAATAAGTTTAAAGAAGATGTTACCAATCTATTAAGTGATAACAACAATAAAACTAATAAGCTAATTACTGACTTCGTTAATCAATACACAAAAGATAGTAATAATCAAAAAGAAGAGATTATGGATAAACTCTCTGCTGAGATTAAAGGATTTAATAAAGCAGTAGAAGAAGCACTTAAAGGCTTTGATAAATCCATTAAAGATAAATTAGATGAATTTAAGAACAACACAAAAGAGTCTATTAATGCTTTAAGTGAAACTGTTAATAAGAACTTAACTGATATTAGAACTGATAATAACGAGAAGTTAGAGAAGATTAATGAATCTGTTAATGAGAAACTACAAAAGACATTAGAAGATAAATTAAAAGATTCATTCAAGAGTGTTGTTGAAGGTATCGGTGATGTCAATAAAGCAGTAGGAGAGATTAAAGGTTTAGCGACAGATGTCGGTTCTTTAAAGAATGTTTTAACTAATGTTAAGACTAAAGGTATTATGGGTGAAGTTATCTTAGGTAACATCATTAGAGAATTCTTAACTGCCGGACAATATGAAGAGAATGTTGTTACTAAAGTAGGATCTAACGAAAGAGTGGAATTCGCGATTAAATTACCAGGACAAAAAGATAACACTATATTCTTACCTGTAGACTCTAAGTTCCCTTATGGTGATTATTCCATTATTCATGAATCATCAGATGTTAATGTGATTAATGAAGCGAGAAAGAGATTGAGAAGTAATCTTCTTGCCTATGCGAAAGATGTCAGCGAGAAATATATCGATGTCCCTAATACCACTGACTTCGCAGTGATATTCTTACCATTAGAAGGTTTATATTTAGAAGCTCTTAATATGGGCTTATTTGAAGAGATTCAAAGCAAATATAAAGTTAATTTAACTGGACCAACAACATTTACTGCTTTTATTAATTCTTTGAATATGGGCTTTAGATCCTTAATGATTCAAAAGAAATCTGCTGATGTCTTCAAATTATTAGGCGCAGTTAAGACGGAATTCGGTAAATTTGCTGATGCATTAGAGAAGACACAAAAGAGAGTTAATGCTGCTGCGGATGATTTAGATGCTTTAGTGGGTACAAGAACTAGAATGATGAATTCTAAACTAAAGAGTATAGAAGCATTAGATGAAGAGACATCTAAGCTATTGATTGAAGGGAATAATAGTGACGAGGAGTAATCATACAAATTTGCATCAAAACAAAGATTGCTTAACCTTACATGCAAATGTATGCGCGTTGAGTTTCGTGGAGAAATAATTAATATTTATTTCTTCCTGTGTTAAACTTGATATTGACTTATGGATATGGGAAGTTTAAGGATAGCCACTGTTTTTAGTGGAATTGGAGCCTTTGAGCAAGCATTACAAAAACTTGATATTGCTTATGATATAGTTTTTGCTTGTGATACAGGAGAAAGATATGTTGAGTTTGGAACGGACTCTCTTCCAACTGATTTTGATAAACTTCCCAATTCAAAAAGAGAAAAAATTATTTCAGCGATATATGACAAAACTAAAAAACCAAACTATGTAAAGCAGTCTTATTTCGCTAATTATAAAATTACCAATAACAAGTGGTTTACAGACATTAGATACATTAATGGTGAAGAATATAAAGGCAAGGTTGATATCTTTGTTGGTGGTTCACCATGCCAAAGCTTTTCAGCGATTGGAAAAAGGAAGGGCCTCAAGGATACTAGAGGCACGCTTTTTTATGATTACGCGAGATTGATAAACGAGATTGAACCAAAAGTTTTTATTTTTGAAAACGTTCCCGGAATGCTGAATCATGATAATGGCAAAACATGGGACATTATTAGAAATACATTTGAAGAACTCGGCTACAAGCTCTTTTATAAAGTCCTCAATGCAAAGGATTATGGAATTCCTCAAGATAGGAAAAGGCTTTTTGTTGTTGGCTTTAGGGATAAAAAAGTTAAGTTTAATTTCCCAAACGAAAAAGAACTAACAACAAGTATGTTTGATTATTTAGAACCAAAAGTAGAAACAAAACACTATCTTGGCAAAAAGGGTTTTGAGTTTGTAACGAGTCCAAAATATAGAAATAGGGCTAAATTGAATTCAAAAATCATAAGAACCCAAAAAGCAAACCAACAATTCAACTGGAATGGTGATTTTGTGTTCGAAAAATTAGACAAAAACAAGCATACACCTGATATTTTGCAAAGAGCATATATTGGAAAGTGGGAAGGAAAAACCGGAGTTTGTAGACAACTATCATATAGAGAATGTTTAAGGCTTATGGGCTTTTCTGATAATTTTAAAATCGTTGTTCCAAACGTCCAAGCCTATAGGCAGGCTGGTAACTCAATAGTAGTGAACGTACTTGAAGAACTAATTAAGCAAATCTATGAGGTAAAAGCCCTATGAAAAAGATAAGAATAGCTACTGTTTTTAGCGGCATTGGTTCGATAGAGTTTGCATTAAAGAGACTAGGTATAGACCATGAAATTGTTTTCGCGTGTGATAACGGAGAACGCGATGATTTAGTTATTGACGTAGAAAAAGAAATGACTGTGATTAGGAATTTCGATTCGCTAGAACAAAAACATGATTATGTAGAAAAGCTATATTCAAGTCTTACTAGTAAAAAGAATTATGTCGAAGAAAGTTACTTGGCAAATTATCAATGCTCCAAAGATAGGTTTTATCAAGATGTAAGATTGTTAGATGGTACCGATTACAAAGACCAAGTTGATTTATTTGTCGGAGGGTCTCCTTGCCAAAGTTTTTCTTCGGTGGGTCATCAGCTCGGACTAGAAGACACTAGAGGCACATTGTTTTATGATTTCGCTAGACTCATAAAGGAAATAGAACCCAAGGTATTTATTTATGAAAACGTTAGAAACCTTTTGAATCACGATAAGGGTAATACGTGGCGTGTTATTAGTGAAGTTTTCCACAGTTTGGGATACCGCATTAGTTATTCGATATTAGATGCTGCTAATTACGGAATTCCGCAGCATAGAAGAAGATTGTTTGTGATTGGATACAAAACGACAAATACATATTTTAATTTTCCACAGTTCAAAGAACTTAATTACGTGATGTCTGATTTTTTAATTGATAATTGTGGGTTTGGACATTTTTCTCATGATGATAAAGGCGACTTGGTTATCGAAAAGATTCCAGGAATAGTAGACGAAAAATATATTCTAACGCCTCTACTTTATAAGTATGTTATGAGAGGTGGAACTAAAACTTGGTATCAAAAACCGGAAATCAACAAGCCTATTGCAAGGACACTTTTAAAAACAATGGGAAATAGACATAGAGCTGGTGTTGATAATTATGTTTCAAGCGATGGAAGTGATGAGCTCGGTAAAGTGAGAATGCTTTCAGAAAGAGAAGCTCATAGATTAATGGGGTATACGGACGATTACAAAATAGTCGTATCAAGAGCACAAGCATATAAGCAGGCCGGCAATTCAATTGTTGTTGATGTCATGATGGCTATTTTAAATCAAATGAGAGATGATCGAATTTTTGAGGAGGATCAATAATATGTCTGCTTTTTTATCAAAGATAATGAGAGTTGAAGTAAAAGGTGGAGATGCGATTGCCAACAATAGAACGGAAGGCAAAAGTAACACTGGCACATATTTCTTGTGTTCATTGAAAGATTGGGAAAAATATGAAAAATTTGTTCCTGATGACGGCTCAGTTGAATATTTTATTGATCTAGGAAAAGTTCAGGCCTATAAGAACTCTTTTGGAGCAGCTTTTTTTGGAAGAAGGAATTCTTATCCCGATAAGATGCGTAATTTTGAAGCATTTTGTGACTCTCTTTGTGCTTTTGTAGTAAACCCTCAGGTTGTGTTTACAACTAGAAAAAATGACTCGAGAGTTTTCTTGAAATTCGATAGCAATACAAAAAGTGAAGTTGAAAAGCAATTAAGAGATATCTTATATGCTGATCTCAGTTATCTTGTCTTTGAACTTGTAAACAAAACAACTTGTCTTGTTTATCCAGAAATAAATACAAGTAAAACGAAGGAAGAGAATGAATAATGAATCTCTACGAAGATAAATATAAAGCCCCTGTTGCTCAAATAGAAAACTGGAGAAACCACAATATTGACTGGGAAGAAATTAAAACTGGTAGATGTGGTGATTTAACTAGCTTTATTTCTAATTGTAACAGTATGTGGTATTGGGATATCACATGCGATGAATGGCTCGAACTTGTTGAAACTTTGCATGAGATTGAGAGCAACAGTCAAGTTGCTTTCATCGGAAACCCAAAGGTTTCGTTATTGAAAGTTCCTTCAAATCCAGCCTCAGCTTGGCAAAGATACAAAAGTGTCTTAATTCATAATGGCTTTTCTGACTTGAGCATTACACAAATTGAAAAGGCAACCCAAAAAGTTGTGTCTCAGTTAACACTTGAAACACAGCAAGATAATCCGACTAGAGGAATGGTCGTCGGAAACGTTCAATCTGGGAAAACAGCTAATATGGCTGGTGTTATTGCCATGGCTGCTGATTATGGTTATAACTTCTTTATTGTTCTAACTGGAACAATTGACAATTTAAGAAAACAAACTCAAGAAAGATTGGTGTCTGATTTAGGAAGTTCTGGGTCTTTAACATTTGTACCTCTTCCTCCTTTGTCCGGAAAAACTGAATCAGGGAGCATGCTCCAATATTTGCATCTTGATGAAGGCGACAACGCAAGATATTTGTACGTTTGTTTAAAGAACTCATCTAGATTAGATGATTTATTAACTTGGATTAATTCATGCAATCCAAAAAAGAAACAATTAAAAGTTTTAATTCTAGATGACGAAGCTGACCAAGCTGGAGTAAATACTGCAAATATGGCGAAGGACCTTGTCTCTAGAATAAATAATCAAATTAAAGCATTAACATTTGGAAGAATGAAAAAGAATGGTAAATACGATGAAAACGCCGCTCCATATGGTGCAGTCAACTACATTGGATATACCGCTACTCCATATGCTAACTTTTTGAATGAAGCTAAAGACTCATCTTTATATCCGACAAACTTCATTTTAACTTTGCATACACCAGAAGAATATATTGGTCCTCAGCAAATATTTGGTATTGAAGACGAAAATAGAGGATTGCCGATTGTAAACACAATAGAAACTGAAGAAATTGATGATGTTGAGGATGGATTGATTTCTAATATTTCGAATCCAACAAATCTTCATAAAGCAGTTGCGTGGTTTTTGTGTACAGTTGCGTGTTTTAGACATTGGGACATGAAACAGCCTGTGAGTATGTTGGTTCATACTAGCCAATCTGTGAATAAACACATTGTTGTTGCCGATATGGTAAAAAACATTATTCATGAATTGAAGGGTGACCTTGGCATTGACTTCATCCGCAAAGTATATAAACAACAAACAAGCATGTTGAACGAAAAGAGATTCAGAGAAGAAGTTAAGAACTTCCCAAAGAAACTTGCGATTAAGAGCTATCCAAATTTTGATATGCTTTTGCCTTACATTAAAGAGCTTATAAAATTACAAACAACTCATATTGAACTTAATGAAGAGGAATCAAGGCTCGAGTACAATCGTGGCATTCATTTGTGTATAGATAACTGCAAAAATAACAAGGTTACTGAAGAAAACATGGTTTTTAGGCTTATCTATCCTGACAAAGAAAGAAATAAAGACATTATAAAAACATGCCCAGCTTTCATTGTTGTAGGTGGTTCGACACTTTCTAGAGGATTAACGCTCAAAGGATTAACCACAACTTATTTTATTCGAACAACCGAACAGGCTGATACTTTAATGCAAATGGGTAGATGGTTTGGCTATAGAAAGGATTATGAGTTATTGCCTCGATTGTGGATATCAGAACTGGTTTATAAGCAATTCCAATTTTTAACAGTTCTAGATAGTGATTTAAGAGAAGAATTGCAAAACATGGAAAGCATGGGTCTATCTCCTAAAGATTATGGCCCTAGATTAGATACATTCCCTAATTTCAAAATGTTAAAAATCACTTCATCAAACAAGTCACAAAATTCAATTCCGATTGAAAAGGATTATGCAAATAAGAGAGGCCAAACAACAATTTTCTCGGATGATGAAAGAATAATTGAAACAAATTATAATCGAACAGTTGAATATATTAATAGCTTAGGAAAAGTTGATAGAAGAAAAGTTGATAGCTTAGACAATCCATATTCAAAAGGGAATGGATTGATTTGGTTTAATCAGTCTTATGTTAATGTTTTGAATTATGTATGTTCGTTGGAATTCCCACCAAAAGTCAACGAAAAGGCCTTAATTAAAGATAAAGAAGAAGTGTTGAAATGGTTTAAAACTCAAATTGAGAATGATTACCTCACTAATTTCAATGTTATTGTTTCAACAAACATTAAAAGTGGAACAATACTCAAGTTAAAACATGTCGAAATAAAGCTTCCTTCTCGTAGAAAGCTTAAAAACAAATTGGGTGAAAGTGGAATAAATCTCAAAATTTTGACAGATCCAAATGATAGATTGATGGATATTGATATGTCTAATCTTTCAAGTATTGATAGAGATGAAATAATTAACTCTCACCAATTAAAGCCAACTGAAAAGAGAATTAAATACAATCTTGCAAACACACCTTGCTTAATCATTTATATTGTTGATAAGAATAGCGGTAAAGACGAAGAGGCTGATGGAGATAGATTGCCATTAAATTTGAATCAACATTTAGTTGGATATCATATTTATATACCATATGGGAATAACGGTAAGAGCAAATCAAAAGCTTTTGATTGTGGAAAAATTACCGTGAAATTAGATTTCTTAAGGAGTAGTGATAGCGATGCAGATGAAAATGAAGATTGATCCATTAACCAAAAGCTATCATGGCTATAACCTTAAGGGAAGCAAAGCTCTTGAGCTTATCATGGACAACAAAACACCTAAAGTTGATTTACTCGTTCGTGAGGCTATTCAAAATTCAGCTGACGCAACTCTTAAGTCCGAACATTTTTGTCATATTAAATTTGATAGAAAAAGGTTTTCCAATACCAAGTTAACTAATTTTATTGAAGGATATGATGAACGTCTTTTGGATGAATTTGGTCATGGTGATAGTGAAGCATTGGTGATTTCCGATTCTCATACTTCAGGCTTGCTTGGCGAACCATACGAGACCCCTGGTAGACCAAATAACTTATATAAATTGGTATATGCATTTTTAGAGAGTGACAAGGGAGAAAATAGTGGTGGTTCTTGGGGTATCGGAAAATCTGTCTACTTTAGGTATGGCCGAGGCATTGTATTTTACTATTCTTGCACTTATGAAAATGGTTTTTATAACCACAAATTGGTTGGTGCAATGCTTGAAGATGAGCAAAGCTCAAATAGAATTATTGATGATGTTGAAAAATATTTAGGCGTAGCCTTTATAGGAAGATGGGCGAGAGGGGAAGATGGAAGTTATCGCTCACTACCAATAACTGATACTTCGTTTATTAGTGAATTTTTACGTGTTTTTGGCTTATCTTTATACCAAAATGGGCAAACAGGAACCGTAATTATCATTCCATACTTTGATGCCGATTCGTTGTTATCTGGAAAAATAAACGAAGATGATGCCCCGTGGGATAATGACTTTGATGAGAATTTATCTATGGCTGTTCAAAGATGGTATTTTCCACGAATTAGTAATCAATCAATTAAACAGTATATAGAAGTCTTTATTAATGGGAATAGAGTCGAATTAATTCCTTTCTTTGATAAACTGCAGCAGTTATACAACGGGACTCTTCCTGGAGCCGATAAGTATCAAGTTGTAGCAACCAATTTTGATTCTGACAAAAATATATTGGGTATCTTTAGATATAAGAAAATGACCAAAGAAGAACTCGATGTGCTTTCTAGGCCAAACAATTATCCAAGCCCTTATTGTTTGCTCGATATCAAGGATGACGGAGATGAATCAAGCAATGAAACAATCGTTTTTTACGCTAGAAAGCCAAGAATGATTGTTACTTATGATGATTCAAAAAAATTCACTACTTTAAAGTCGGCTCCTGGAGAATATATCATTGGTGTTTTTAAACTGAATGATGGTGCAAAATGTCATGGAGAATATTTAGGCGAGTATTTTAAAGAAAGCGAAACAGCAAATCACAAAGGGTGGGACGATATAAAAGAAAGCAAAAAAGCACCTGCTATTTCTTCGTTAAAAAGCAAGCCATTTAATGTGATAAAAAAGGCTATTTCCAAGGAACTATCGAGCAAATTTGGAGTCTCGATACCTGAAGAAGCAGTAGTACAAAATACTAAACTGCAAAAAGAATTGGGCTCTTTGTTATTGCCACCTGAGGATTTTGGCAAAGATAAAGAACCAACAATTAAGCATGGTAGCAAAAATCAAAAAGATCCACTTAAAGAGCTTAAAAAAGAAAAACGCACAAAAACAATCGATACTGGATTCATTGATGGCAAACCAACTTATACAATTCAAATATTTTTAAAGCAAGGTGAACAATACATATTGAAAACCATTGTTCAAACATCAAGCAAAAAATACTCGTTTGATGAGTGGGATGCGATGAACTTTGTATTGCCTTGTTATATCAAAACCTTGGAAGTAGATAAGTATGTTGCATACACTGCAGAATTTAACTTCCGCGCAAAAAGAGATTTTGACGATTTAACAAATAATGGAAATATTGTAAAAAAAGATGGTGTAGGGGAACCTATCTTTGCAATTGAAAAGATTGAGACTCCAAAATCAAATAAAGTATATGGATTTAGACTTATCAATAAGACTGATGGCGATTTGAGAATCAATATTGACATTTCTCTTCAACCACAGGACGAAACCTCATGTTTTAGTTTTGTCCAAACAATAGCGAAAGTTGCAGGTGAGAACAATGGCTAGTCAAAAATTGTTTAAAACTTTCAGTACTGAGTTGATAAAATCGGTAAATTTATCTATAGATAGGAAGTACTTTTACTACGATGATGACGGTGAAAAGTGTGAGCTAATTGAAAGCAAGGTTGATCCACTAGCAACTAATAATAAGGTTGTTAAATTAGAAGATACAAATCGAGACTGGATTGAATATAGAAAATCACACAGTTTGTTCATAGATATCACAATCAAAATGGACAATATCGTCAATATTTTTCATGGAAAAACACAAGCGTGCGATTCTAAAGCAAAACTAGGTATTGGGTTGTCATGGAAGGCATTGAATTCCAAATTCAAATATTGTAAAAAACTTGGGGTAATAGATGACTATTTAGATGACTTTAAGGTTACAATCAACGATGTTGAGATTAAATGTCCTGATTCAGATATTGAATTTAATTGGTTCATCTACATAGTTCAGCCTGGCAATTCTAACGGAAGAGATGGTTTTGCAAATGCCGAAGGCATGATTGTTGCTTTTGAGCATGCGTGGACAATTTTGGTTTCTGGGAATGGTTCTATTTTTCCAATTGAAGAATACGCAAAGCAAGGCGACCCATTGTGGCACACTCGTGTAGACTTTATGGATTGGACTGAAGACGAGTTCAATATTGATAATTTGGCTATTGTATTAAATCCTGCTCATCCTTTGTTTCCAAAAATAGATTCTGAATCCGAAGAATACGATGAAAACATTTTAAAAGAAGTCCTTTCATCAGCTTTGTCTTCTTTAGTTACTGAAATTATGATTGTTGCAAAAGAAAACGGCAATGATGACGAGCTGTACAAAGAACCGCTTGAAACAAAAGGAAGCATATTGTCTGCGATTCGCTATTTTAAATCAGCTTTAGGATTTGATGTTGATAAGAGACCAAGCGAATTAGAAAAGACAATAAAAAAATTCTTTGATAAGGAGAAGAAAATATGCAAATAAAAACGATGACCAAAGATGAGGCCAGGGAGATATTTGAATATTATCTTTCTCTTGGCGATATACCTCAATCAGCGTATGGAAAGCTAAACAGTGACTACCAACGGATCAGGAATGATTTGTTAGATTTTGAAGAAGAAGCGTTAAAAGAAAGTAGTGCATATAAAAGAGATTTGAATTTTGGATGCCTACTCTATGAGTATTTCAAAAAACAGGACTTTTTCAACGATACTGTTGCAAACAATTTAGGCTTTTGGATTTACCTTTGTGTATCGGTTGTACCTGATATAGTTTTTAGAAGGCACGGACTCGTAGACAGTTATTTCTTTGAAAAGAGCGGAAGAATTTATCTTCAAGCACTTTGGCTATATATTCATATGTCTTTCCAAAAGGATATAGAGACAACAAAAGAGATGCTTGAAAAACTTTCTACTGACTATATTTTACAAATGGCTGAAAGAACAGGACGAGATGGATTCTACGTTGATGTATATAGAGAAATAGTCCGAGTAATTACACTTTTGCCAACAGCAATTGTTAACAAGAAAGAAAACGGAGCCAATTTATTTAGACGCGTCATGATACAAAACACAGCAAAAACCACAGTTTATAATCTCGTGGTTGAGGATAAGATTAAAGAATATGTTCGTAGCTTGTTTAAATTATGTAAGGTAGAGGTAAGTGATTATGAGTAAGACATTAATCGAACAGTTAAATTACATTTTTGTTTTAAAAGAAAAAACAGCATATAAATTTGAAAAGAATGACATGGTTACTTTTCTTATAAGAAGCGGTGGATTTTTGTATGTTGGGATTCCATTTAGCAAAAGGAAAGTAAATGAGTCGTTTGTTGGGATGCACATAAGCACTGAGGTCCTAAATTATGAGCACCAATCAATTAATTGTTTGTGCTTGATTGCCGATGAAAATATCGATTTAGAGAAATTTCTTCTTATCGCAGAGGATTTTGCCAAAGACAGTAATAGACCTTCCATAATGGATAATCCTTTTGAATGGATGGATAAATGGAGATTAATTTTTGGTGATACGCTGTCCAAGAAAAAAGTTTATGACGTTTTAGGTGAGTTAATTGCGTTAAAGGTTTTATACGAAAAAGATAATACTTTTGTATGGGAAGGACCCAAAGGTGGAACTCACGATTTGGTTGCAGAAAATCAAATTGTTGAAATTAAATCTACAGTCTTAAAAAAAGCATACAACGTTAGCATAAATAGTTCTTACCAACTATCCATTGAAAAGCCAACAAGACTATTTCTTGTTAGATTAGAGAAAAAGCCCTATTGCTTGTCTATGAATGTACTTGTTAAACAATTAGTCGAACTAGGCTATTCACAAGAAGAGCTCGAAAGACTTTTAAGTGACCAAGGTTATAAAAAAGGATGTCGCGCAAGAGATGAATCGTATGATTTGCTTGGATTATATAGCTACAGTATCTCAAGTGTTAATTTTCCAGTATTTACACTTGAACAACTTAATGACTCATTCGCTCCTAACAACAACATAGTTGGATACACAATTGAACTTGATTTATCTGGGGTTGATCACGAAGTTTTATATGAAAAGGAATAACTGTTATGAGAAAAGAGACAATAGAGAGAATAAGAAAATTTTCCGAAGATAGAGATTGGGATCAATTTCATAGTCCTGCTAATTTAGCCAAATCAATAAGCATTGAAGCCAATGAACTTCTAGAGTGTTTTCAATGGGATGAAGAACACTATGATATCAATGAAGTAAAAGAAGAATTGGCCGATGTTCTTGTCTACTGTAGAAACATGCTAGATAAACTTAATTTAGATGAAGATGAAATAGTAAATGCTAAGATGGCACAAAATGAGAAGAAATATCCAGTAAGCAAATCCAAAGGCAAATCGGATAAATATAACAAATTATGATTATTTACGAAGCAACAATTAATCAATTTATCAAAGATTGTTCAAATCCTAATGTTATAGCTAACTTGGTGGCGGACAATTTGCTAAAAAAGGCCGGTAAAGAAGCTGAGCCTAGTTTAGTTATGTCTTTTAAACACTCTTTGCCATACATGGCAGAGGTTTTACAAAGTGAATTATTCAACAAGGAATTAAATGTTGCTGTTGAATATAGACTATCTACAAGTAGTCGAGCTGATTTTGTTATTTATGGCAAAGATGAATTTGACCACGATAATGTTGTTGTGGTTGAGCTTAAGCAATGGAGCACTGTTCATAGTTCAAACAGTCCTGAACACGTTTTCACAAATGGTGGGGAAGGATTAAAAGACTATTGGCACCCCTCATACCAAGCTTTTAATTATATCCACCTGTTATGGTTGTTTAATGAGTATGTTAGAGATAATAAAATCAACTTAAACGCATGTTCTTTTATGCACTATATGGATAATGCTTATTCCTTTATTTTAAAGGATGAAATTGCATTCCCTTTGGTTAAAGATGCGCCAGCATATTTGAAAGATGACGCTGATAAGCTTCGTGCATTTATTCATAGGCACGTAAGAAAGCCATGCAAAGAATTACTTTACTACATAGATAATGGGAAGATATCTCCAGCACCAGAATTGGCGCATATGTTGGCTGATTCCTTGAAAGGAAACCCTTTTTTCTCTTACGATGTGAATCAAGCTGATGCGGTTGCTATGATTGTTTCTAAAACAAAAGAGGCTCTTGAAACAGGGAAGCGCGCTACGATCATTGTAAGAGGTGGACCTGGAACTGGCAAATCAGTAGTGGCCATTAATGCAATGGGCCAAATTGTTAATTCAACCAAGAAGAGAACCAACAAGCATAACAATGCTGTTTATATTTCTACTAACGCTGCTCCAAGAAACTATTACCAATCAGTTCTTAAAGGTAATAATGAAGGAATCAAAGATGTTGGTAATTTCTTTAGAACCCCTTTAGTTTTTATTGGAGCACCTGATGGTGAGTATGATTGTGCGTTGCTCGATGAAGCGCATCGTATTTATAAATATAAATTTAATAGGTTTAAGCCGATGAAGGCCGGAACAGATATGCTCGAAGAAATAATTAGAGCAAGCAAAGTTAACGTTTTCTTTGTTGATGAAGATCAAGCGGTTACAAGTTTAGATTATGCGACAATTGACAAAATCAAAGAATACGCAAAGAAATACAATTCACCGGTTTTTGAAGGAAAAGATTTGACTCTTTCATCTCAATTTAGGTGTGTTGGTGGGGCAAAGTATATTGATTGGATTAGAGGTATACTTGGTTACAATGGTCAACAACCATTTAAGACTAAGTTCAAAGATTATAGAGTTGAAATAGTTGATTCTCCTCAAAAAATGAGGGAAGAAATAACAAAACTAAATAATGAGTTTGGAGCATGCAGAATTTTGGCAGGATACACTCATGACTGGAAGAGCTTGAGAGCCTACAGGCAAAATGGCCACAATTTCTACAAAACTCCATATGATTTTGAATATCCTGATGGATTTAAAATGCGCTGGAACAAGGGCATGGGGATGGTTGATTTGAGCTATTCATATTTAGATGATATTGAATCAATCAATGAGATTGGGTGTATTCATACCGCTCAAGGTTTAGATTTGCAATATGCGGGTGTGATTATTGGAAAAGATATTACATACGAGAATGGTAAAATCATCTTCCATAAAGAAAATAATGTTGATAACGATTCCGCAAAGATTAGTGAACAAGATGATATTAAAGCCGCTAACTTAATTAGAAACACATACAATGTCCTTTTAACCAGAGGAATGCGTGGAACTTTCATCTATTGTGAAGATAAGGCTTTGAACGAGTACTTTAAATCACTTTTAGGTGAATAATGAAAGCAGTATTAGATTTTATAAGTAATATATGTCCTATTACTGGTGACAGCTTAGTTGACACCATTCTTTTTGCAATAATAACAGCTATTGCTTTCTTTGTTGCTTGGAAACTAACAGGAGCGGCTGCTGATTTTACTGGATCGTATGATTCCGATGGAATGAGTGCTCCCCATTGGCTGATAAGGGCCTTAGTGTTTTTCTTGTTATTAGGAATTGTGCTTGGCATAGTCAACTTTATTCATTGGGTTGGCTCTTGGCCTTGGTGGGGCTATTTAATTTTAGGATTAGGAGTTGCGGGCGCAATTGCAGTAATAGTTCTAATTGTTGTTTTTAGGAAGAAAAGGCATTCAAAAGATAAAGAAAATGATGATGAAGAACAGATTGAGACAAAATGAAGTAGATTGCCTTAATAAAGTTAAGAACAGTTTCATATATTTTAAAGGCATTAAGAAGGAGTTTGATAACTCCGACCATTTAACAATGGAGTCTATACTCAATAGTGCTCACCAAAATGAGAGCCATAATGATTTCCCTGATTTCTTTTTTGGTGGTGGAATAATAGAACACTTTGGGGTGACCGCTTCTGACGAAACACGCAAAGGTTCTCAATATAAAATTGATGATGCGTACTGTCAGAGAGAGAAAGACAAACATTTTAAACAACTTGATAAAGAATTTATAGAAAGTCCTCATCATCCAGGCACCATGAGAACAAAAATGGTAGAGGACACGCACAAATGTTTTTCATATGAATCCTTTATCAAATCCTTTAAAAGAAATGTCGAACATCACTTAGATTCATTGAAAAAAAGTAAATATGTTAATGAAGTGGTGGTCTTTTTGATTGAGCAACAAGGAGCTAGTTTGGGCGTGTATACAAATAATATATTTAACAGGTTTTACATGCTCAGTGAGGATAGAAACATTCTTGAATATATAAAAGAAACACTCACTGATGTGGACTATATCATTTTCATCGCCACAAACAGATATGAAGTAATTGATTTGTCTAAAATAGATGTTCTAATCCGAAGAGCCAAAACTGGTCTTGATATTAGAGGTGGAAGGCAAAAGGATGTTTCTTTAAAGCTTTACATCGATATATAGGCCGTGATAAGATTTTAGAGTCAAAAAAGCCACTTTTATATAATATCTTGTATTATATAAGTCCAAGGCCTTGCACCCAGTATCAGGGAATATGTTTCATTGTTTATTACTATGTAATATTCTGGATTAAAAGTAATATCCTATTTAACTGCTTTATAAATAATTCAATTTTTTATACTTTTGAAGAATTCTTGGCAATGCTATGGTATCCGATTATGATTTTGAATTAAAATAGATTAAATAATTATGAATAATGGTCCAAAATGCAATACTAAGCGGTAAGAAAAATAATGAAGAACAAAAGCAGCAACAATAAAACATTTCATCAAATTATAAATTTGAAATATGTCGAAATAATTAGTGAACTCATTTCTGATAATTATGATGCATTTGCTCATGCTTACTCCTTTAAAAAGAGTAAAGATAAAAAGCTACGTAAATTTGAGTATTATAATCTTTTATGTACATGCATATTAAGAATCAGGGAGACGTCTAGATACTTAATGAATTATTCTTTTCGGCAAGAGAATGTTTGTGGACAAGCCTTTGATTTTTATGAATTTATCAATTGCCTAAGCATAATTTATAGCTGTTCAGAGAGTTTATTAGAAATCTTTAATTTCAATCTAAAAGATGATTTTAAGGGTAAACAGTATTTTATAAAAAGCAATAGAACAAGAGAAAGCGATTACAAATTCTTTAAGTTTATACGTAGTGCAGCTGTTGCTCATCCAGATAATACAACAAATTATCCAAAAATATCAAAAAGAAATAATGAGATTTATCCGTACGCAGTTTGGACCTCAAGAGTTTTTGATTTCTTAAAAAGCGAGCGAGAAAAAGATTCAGATATTTCTTTGCTCAGTTGGGCTTCTTCAGAAAGAAGTCAATACAAAAGGTATTACTTGTATATCGATGAGTTTTTTGCCTTCATCAATGCAGTTGTTGAAGATATTAATAAGGCAGTTCCTATAGTTAACGAAATCATAGAAACTTTTAAAAACAAACATAGATGTAAACGTCTTAAAAAGGAAAGCAGTTTCAATGACTACCATGATTATTTAATGTATTTGAGAAAAAGAATATTATCTTTAAATACTGATAAATATGAATATCCTGATGGAGGTATCCTTTTAGCTGACCACATTATTTCAAATCCGATAATCAGCGCTAATTTTAAAAATTATCTAAAAAGAAGGATAAAGAAGCTTGAAAAAATGATGATAGATAATTTTGATGAGATTGGGTTTGATTTTATATTCGATGAATTAAATCTTTATGAAGTGATAAAAAATGAATGTGACAACCCTTTTTATGTTGATGAGAAATTTAACCGATATTTAAAAAGAGAAGCCAATCTTGAAATTGAAAATGGCAAGTTTTATAAGTTCATACCTGACTTGGCAAAGTATCGAGATGATCCTCGATCAGGAAACGATGCCTTTTGGGCAGTATATAAATTATTTTCTTGTGACTCTTTTTTATACAAGTATAAGAACCATTCAAATTATGAAGAGTTAAGCTATGCTGATATTTATGAAATGTCTCTCGAACTAATTTTTGAGCTAGCTACCAAAGGTAAACAATAGATATGGAAAAAAATAAACAATCAAAATTATATGAGATGTTGAAAAATATGTCTGATTATTCTATCGAGCAGCCAAAGGTGATAGAAGACTTATGTAGTGAATTATTTATTTCTCCAGCTTATGCACCAGCTTTAGATTTAATGGTGGAAGCATTTTTAACTGTCCATTCATTTTCATTATTAATGTTTGAAGGACTCATTTCAAATGCATCGGCAATATTGCGCATTTTGATTGAGCAAGTTTCAGCTGTTACGGTTATCTGCAACAACCCTAAAGCAATGACTGAGTTTTTAAAATTCCAAACCTGGAAGAGGCAATATTATTCTTCAAAAGGAGAAGAACACGAAAAGATTAGAGATTTTCTTTTTAAAAAGGCTGAATATAGGCACAAAAAGGAAAGTGCACTAAAAGATTATCTCGATTATGGTTGGATAAGAGCGTTGAACAACAACAAAAGTGAAAGAAGCGAACAACTCATTATCAAAGAAGCGCGTTTAGAAGAAATGATAGTGGATATAAATGAGCAATTGAATGCTTTTGCTCATGGTCAAAGAAGTATCTTTAGCTTTATTAGAAATAAGAATCTTTCAGATAAACATATATCGCGAATAATAATGGCCGCAGGGAAGTTGTTTCTCTTCTTATGCTATGCAAAACACAAGTTGCTGGTGAATGAAAACATGACCAGTGACAAGTTTTTTAACTCCTATTTAAATGCCAAAATATTATTTTTGGACCTAAACGCTAGAGCTGTTAACAGTAGAATAATTGATTTCATTAAATGCTCTAATAACATCGATAGAGATATTGCGTATTCTATTAGTTCGTTAGACCATAAGAGAGGACTTATGTATCAGTCTGAATTAAATTACTTACAGGTTAATATGGTTGCTAGAGCATATGTACTAGACTTAATCAACTTCATGTTCATGATTAGTTACAAATACTTTTTTGCCTCAAACGCCGATTTATTTAGTGACGCTAAAAATCTAACTGACTTAGTAAAAGCAGTGGGAACAGATAAGCTGTCGGAACGTTATAATAGAATCAGTCATTTAATACAATTTGATAAATTAGTTGAGATGGTTGACTTAATTGATGATAATTGGGGACCAATGAAAGCCGACAATACTTTCTCTGAGCTTGATGAGATAGTAATGACTGATTTTACATCACTTGTTCATTCGTTGTTTGACGAAGCTTATAAGGATTTTGATAAGAAAGAGTTGTTGAAAGCGTTTGTACCCATTGATTAACAAATTCTTAATTATTTAGTAATTAAAAGATAAGCAATATGTCGTACAACCCTCAAAAAAGATAAGCGGTTTGTCATAAAAGCACGAGTCCACTCATACTCGGATAGATTTTTAGTGATTTTCCTATATTTATATATTCTATATATAAGGATATAGGCGTTAAAACATTGAGGTTTTATTATTCTCTTAGTAAAATATAAGAGAAGTAGACGCAAGACGATTCGTGCAGTTCTTGCTGGGCCTATGTTCACCTTGTGTGAAGGAGTGGTTCACTTCCCCTTTATTTCAAAATAGTTCTCTAATCTCAAAGGGTTGATGAAAGGAGAAAAGATTATGAAATCATCAAAAAAGGTAGAACGATTCGGCTACTCTAAATACGAATCAAAATATGCGTGGGATCACGAATTATTAAAGCAGTATGAATTCTGGGGTTTTCATCCAAAGAAAGGAAGGCTCCATATAGATACTAAGCGTTATAAAAAAGCTTGTGAGTCTGTCGGCATCACAGATTTTTTGCCTGACGGTTTGTTTAGTCCTAGAAACACTGTTTATTTCACACCATCAAGAATTCATCGAAATGATTATAAAGTTAATATTTTTAGAGACTTGATAGGTGAGCTTAAAAGGCAATGGGAAGAAGAATACAAACCTGTCTTAGCTAAAATCAAAACACCCAATGAAACATTTGAGAATTATCGGACTGGCGCAATGATGTACACTTCCAATGTAGACGATTTAGACGAAATAGAAATTGAAGCTAGAACGGCGGCCATTAAAAGAGAAGCGGTATACTATAAAGTTTTAAATGAACTATATTGCATGTTTTTGCAAAAGATAACTACCGAAATAGACAGATTTACGTTGATTTTTATGGTGGAATGCGGGTATAAAGGAACAGATTTTTCCTTTGAAAACTTTCTTGTTTTTACAGAAGAGATTGTTGGAAATCGTTGTTTGGACATGTTTAAAAAGATTGAAGGATATAATTGTTATAGTTTGCTTCATAAAATTAATAATTTTCTAAAACATAATTCAAGAGAATCGTACAAGGCGCTTGCTCATACATATCCTAAAAATGTTAAATCAATCGCAAATGGAAATGCGGATAGAGAATATGAAAACGGAATGTTCGCTGGAGATTGGATTATTCTTAAAGATGGGTATCTAGATAAAGTTTTTTCAAAACTTATTAGATTTTTCGAAAATTATTGTGAGATTGTTTTGGAAGAAAATCTGGAAGAATCAAAGTGGAATTATGATGATTACTTCTATGACGCTCAAAAAGAGATGAGATATCCAGAATCATATTTCGGATTGCCATACTAATTTAAGCATAATAAAAAGACTATGGTGAACGGCAACAGCACAAAAACTAGTTATTTAATCACCTTATATATAATTCTATTTTGTAATCTTTGAGGGAGAATGTTTAATAACCTTAATAGGAAGTTCCTATTTATGTTATAGACATATCTCACTCTTTTCTTTTGTTGTCTACATACCGAGACAATAGTTTGCTTGCAAAATAGAGTTAATAAAACATAATTATTTGGTACCATTTTAAGCACCGTATTTTTAGTAAATTCTTCCATATATTAGGTCTTGTTATCAAAAATAAAAAAAGCCCTATGAAACACACGGCACGACCTTTTATACTGGGAATATATCAAAGTAACTTTCAAGCACATACATGGTTATTGGGAACATAAAGAACAAGCTTTTTATTGTAATTTTAGTGGTGGCCGAGCTGAAAATGTAATAGTTAACGGGACTTTTATTGAAAAAATAAAAAATAGTCCCATTAAACAGCCATTTATGGTAATATTTATATGCTGGAGGATATAATAATGGCTAAATTATACAAAAGGGAAAAATATTTATCTAGAATTAGAGGCTTTTATCACGCAACTGATATCATTAAGGTTTTAACTGGTTTAAGAAGGTGTGGTAAATCATCTATTATGGAACTAATTTCAAAAGAATTGGTTTCAAATGGTGTAAATAAAGAAAACATTATATTTATTAAATTAGATAAAAAAGGCTATAAAAGAATTAAGACTCCTGAAAAATTAGAAGAAGCAATTGATAAACTCGCCGATGGGGTTAAAGGCATCAAGTATCTATTTATAGATGAAATACAAAAAGTCAAAGGGTTCGAAGAAACTATCAATGCATATAGAGAGGAAGAAGAGTACTCAATTTTTATAACTGGAAGCAATAGCTATTTGCTTTCTGGAGAATTAGCAACATATTTAACTGGAAGATATATCGAGTTTGAAGTTGGTACTTTAACATTTGATGAGTATCTAGAAATGAAACGATTCTTTAAAATTAAGACAGAAGACATCCGTCTTGAATTTGAAAAATTCATTAAAGAAGGTGGACTTCCAAGAAGCATTTTCTTTGAGAACGCTTTAGATAAACAAAATTACACCAGAAGTGTTATTAAGGAAATTTATGATAAAGATATTAAAAAGAACAAAAAAATTAGAAATAAAGAACTATTTAATATCATTCAAACATATATCATAAACAATTTTGGTTCAAAAACATCCATTGGATCTCTTTGCCAATATTTAAGCAAAACAAGAAAAGAACCAGTGAAGAAAGACACTGTATATAGATATCTGGAGATTCTAGAAAACGCTAAAATTATTTCAAAATGCAAGCGATTTGACACAAAAAGCAAGAAATCAATAAACGGCGAAGAAAAATACTATTTGACAGACTTGAGTTTTTATTTTGCCAACAACGTTGATGGCAGAATCAATTATGGTCCAGCATTAGAAAATATTGTTTACAACTATGCAAGGAGCAAGTCGTATCAAATTAGCATTGGCAAAGTTGGAGATTTGGAAGTTGATTTTATATTAAGAAACCCTTTTGATAATTATTCATATGTTCAAGTTGCAAGAACCATCTATGGTGACGAAGATGAAAGCGGTATTGATCACACTCAAGAAAGAGAATATAGATCATTAGAAAAAATAAAAGATAATTACCCAAAGTATATTTTATCCCTTGATTTTCTCCTACAAAACAGGAGCGGGATTATACATAAAGATATGATCTATTTCATGAGCAATGACATGGATTTTTAGGGGGATAAAATTTAAATATTTTTAATTTAGTCCTGTTAAATACCGATTTTTGGACATAAATCGTAACATCATATTTTTGTTGCAGGGTCACCCCGTACCAGGGAATAGGACATGTTTAAAAGATGCAAGATTTATTTGCATTTATTATACAAGTATAATAATTCATAATGCCTATAATGAATAGGTGACAGCAATATGGCATTTGTTTTTTGTGCTTTTACAATATTACAAAAAAGTTATAAAAAGTATAGTTGCTTTAATTAATTAAAAAATTTATAAAAAATATAACATACAAAATTGTAGGTGTTTTTACACAAAATTTGTTGTTTTAGTCATTTTTATGTGTTTTAATTATTTTGTCATTCAATAGCTGTGTTTGAACGACTAGGAGGTAAACTATGGCAACCACTTTTGGAAAGGAACTACGCAAATTACGCATTGATAAGGATGAAAACATCCATACAATGGCAAAAAAGCTTGGAATTTCGATTTCATACTTATCAGCAATCGAAGCCGGCAGTAGAAACATTCCAAGCGGAATGGTAGATAAGATCATTGAAAAATATCACTTAAATAAAGAAAGGAGTGAGATTATGAGACAAGCTGAAGCTGAGTCTGCTAAAGAAATTGATATTGATTTGTCAACTGTTTCTGTTGAACAAAGGAAACTTGTTTTTGCTCTATCAAGAAAACTAAACGATATCTCAGACGAAGAATGTCTCAATATTCTCGATAAACTAAAATAATATGAGCAAAAGTCGTGTCAGTCCAATGAGCAGGGTTGCAATTAGAAGTTATGCAATGAAGATTAGAAAATTATTGGGGTACAAGAATACCGATTTTATTCATGCTCCTAAATTGTTTGATGCTTTATCAATTTTGTTTGCTGAACAAGGACTCGACTTTGATTATAGAATTATGCCTGATGACCATGAAGTCTTCTACGATAAAGAGGAGGCTTATACTGATATGTCAACAGGCATTATTTATATTAAAGAAAGCGTGATGGAACAAGCATGCCGAAGAGCATATAGAAGAGGAGCGTTTACGCTAATACACGAATTAGGTCATTATTTGCTTCATTATTTGCAAAATGATGTAAGACTAACAAGAGTGGCTGATGATGTGTATGTTCCTCCATATTGTGATCCTGAATGGCAAGCTGACACATTTGCTTCTGAATTTTTGATGCCTTTTGAGGAATGTGCTCAAATGGATGAAGAAGAAATCAGAAAAATGTATCACGTTTCAAGAATGGCAGCGGAGGTGAGATACAATAAAATTCAAGAAGAACTTAATAGATAATAAGTGCAAAAAAATCACAATTGCTGGAACAATCGTGATTAGAGATATGCTGAAGCACATCAGGTAAATATATATTAGCATATCTCAATTAAATTATGTAGCACGAAAAAACGTGCATGAGGTTTATTGAATATGTTAAAAAAATGTACTACTCCCTATTTAAGGGACGTCTACTTAGCTTACCTCATCACTAATGCTAGACGTACAAAAACGGATGAATATCCGATAATTGAGGCTTGGATGGTGGCCACCGAACCACCCAAAGAAATAATACAGTGGGATAGAAGAGGAGATGTCATCAATCCTCAAGAGACAGCGATATCGTTTTATTGCCAAGATCTTGGATTTCAACCGATTTTGAATAATCCTAAGAACTATGTTGAAAAGTTAAAACAATATCAATGTGTTATTGGACTCGATGCATCCCCATATGACAACATGCCAATTGTTGTCCAAAGGAGCCAAATTTACCTTAATCTAGCTTGTACATATTATTATGGTTCACGAGGAATAAAGATTATTCCAAATGTTAGATTAGGGGACAATAGAACTCTTTCTTCACTTGAAGCATATCCAAAACACACGCTTATTGCTATTGGAACACATGGATTTACTAAAAGACTTGAAAATCGTTATATCTTTATCGAACAAGTCCAAAAGATAGTGGATGAATTAGAACCAAGTGGAATATGTGTGTATGGCCCAGCATCTGACGAAATATTTGGCTTTGCCAAATTAAAAGGGATTCCTATTTACCAATATGATTCCTACACAATGAAAGAAAATGCTAAAGATAAAGAGCGTAGACTTTCTGAGGTAGAACATGAAGGGTAAGAATTCTTTGTTTGGTGGGAAGATGCGTTCGGCATCTGGCAATATATCATTCATGCCTAAAAAAGGAGAAAAATCAAAATTTGCAAAATATGTTGCGAATAGATCTGATGTTGACCCAAACGGAATGTATGATGTTATCGCTCATGGAAATTGGCGTTCAATTGAGATTCATTCAGGTGGAAAAGATATTATCGTTGATTCCAGGCAGGCTGCCAAATTAATAAAAAAACAGCCGGGATTCAAAAACGCAAAGGCTGTAAGATTGTTGTCTTGCAGCACTGGTTCGCACCCAGAGGGATTTGCGCAACATTTGGCTAATGCGTTAGGAAAACCTGTCTATGCTCCAAACATGACCATTCATTCATATCCAAATGGAACACATTGGATTTCGGATAATGGTAAAAAAGGAGAATTTGTAAAATTTGTTCCAGGAGGTATTAAACATGGAAGAAAATAAATATATTTGCCCACAATGTGGCGAAGAAATGATGGAAACATATGATAAACCAGCATTAAATTTAGTTTGTCCAAAGTGTGGATGCCAAATTGCAACTTCAAGATGGGAAGAAATAGACTTGGATGACAATGACTACGAAATTGTTTTAAAGGCAGTAAGCAACCCAAATATTGAAATTGTAAAATTTGTTTCAAAACTAACAGGATTGAATTTTATTAACTCTAAAGCGATAGTTGAAAAAGGCGGCGCGCTATTGAAAGCTAAAGCGAATGAGATTAAAGAAAAACGCGATTTATTAATTAATAAAAACATTGAATTCGAAATAAAACCATTTTTCCCATATAAATAATCAATCGTTTTATAAGGAGCTAGCAAGAACCCAAAAACTCAAAATAGCTCCTTTTCTTTAATTTTATAATACAATAATGTATTATAAACCAAGATAAAAATCACCCAGTATCAGGGAATATGTTTTATTGTTTATTACTATGTAATATTTTTAGATTAAAAGTGATATCTTATTTAATCACCTTATAAATAATCCTATTTTGTAATCTTTGAGGGAGAATGTTTAATAACCTTAATAGGAAGTTCCTATTGATGTTATAGACATATCTCACTCTTTTCTTTTGGCTTATCTTATAGATTAGATAACTAAGTTTATCAGGAGAGATATTCTTATTCTCTACGCTTTCAGTTATCTTCTTAAACTTCTTTGCATTTGTTTTATATAGTTTTGTGTTATCCACAAATCTATTAATTGATTTCATAGAATCATCTAATAATGTTGTTTTAACTGCCCCTGGTCTAACTATTATTACTTTGATACCAAATACTTGCAGTTCCATTCTTAAAGAATAGGCATATTTCTCTAATGTTGATTTAGTAATACCATATAGTCCAGTAAATGGTAATGGATCTAGTGGTCCTAGTTCACTAGATATCATTATTATCTTTGATGTCTTATCTAATAGAGGTAAGAATACCTTGTTTACTCTATATATAGAGAAGACGTTGATATCAAATATCTTGATGAATTGTTCTTCGGGGATTTCCACTAAAGAGTCGAGATTATAGATACCTGATAAGGTAACAATATAATCTATATGGTTTATCTTTTTAGAGATGATGTTATAAGCATTATTAACATCGTTTATGTTTGTTAAATCAGTTTTGATAAATGTAAAGTTATCACCTAACTCTTCATCCATCTCTTTGATATCTAAACCATAGACTTTATGTCCATAAGATAAATATCTTTTAGCGGTGGATAATCCCATCCCACCTGATACACCTGTGATTAAGACATTACTCATATACACAAATAATAGTGGATTTCTTTTGATAACTAAATAAAAAGAATAGTCATGGTGTTCTATTCATTAAGCAATTATCCACATCATTCAAAAAGAAGAGCGGTTTGCTCTTCATTTTTCTTTTTATTCGATTATTGGTAATTCCACCTTTGTAGTGCCGAAATCACTATAATTCCATGTTCTAACTGAGATATTGCTTTTATTATATAACTCTTTTTATTTCTTCTTCAGTTGATAGATATTGATGATCTTTTCTAAGAACATGTTTTGGTTATAGATATATTGATTAGAAGCTTCAAATCCGATTGAAGAATTATTCGCTGCTTCCTTATATAGCGATAGTGTTAACCCCAGTTCTATCTTAAGGTATCTATTGATATTCTTATTATTATCGTTTCTATCGATATTAAACAAATACTGGTTTAATGTGGATTCATAGCAGATAGTCCACACTTTTAAGTAGGAAGTAATCTCTTTAATTATTTTTGAGGGATTATTAAGACCATCTAGCATCTTTAATGATTTCTTAAAGTAATTAATAACTTTATTCATTTTAGAGATAAAGATGTCTCTATCACTAGTCCAACTAGATATATCATCATAAGGGAAGGTCACCATCGTGGCCTTTCTTTCTGTGCTATTTCTAAATAGTAGATTAATCGGTCCATGATTAAGTGGTGATAGATATAGTAGTTGTGATTCAAATGGTAGATAGGAGAAACCGATTGATATCTGATGGAAGATATCTTTCATGATTTGATAATTATCATTAAATGTCTCTTTTAACCATTCATCATAATTAGATGAACCCACAAGAGATAAAGCGATACTAGGATATCCTCCTAAAGTCCAGGATAACATATAGTCATAGACACCTAATTTTCTTAATTTATCTAAATGATGATAGACATTTTCAAAACAGGGGATATAAGGAACGATAGACATCTCCCATGAATTATTTACCTGGATCTTCGCTAAAACGTGGTGGTGGCCTTTTTTCGCGTGTTTTAGAAGAGATATTGTTTCTAAGCAAGGTTCGGAATGAGATAAAGAATATTCTCCGATAGAATAAGTGGTCTTCCCTTTCTTGTGTGTGCCGAATTCACTAACACACATAACCTCGATATTTTTATTTAATAAGTCGATACCTTTTTTCGCATCTTCTAATGTATAACCACAATAGGGCATCCATCCCCATAGATTAGCGATCACTCTTGTATTTAGATGATTATCTTCTATCGCTTGATAGATGATGTTATTAATTAACGCCGCTAGTTCATAAGGGTGATATTTTTGGCAGTATGGACAATCACTATGAGGGATATGTTTACAATGTGTGAGGTTCTCACTGCTCGTAATAGTGATAATCCCTTCGATATTTTTTACATTAGTGACTAATTCTCTTATCGCATTATATAGATAATCCTGTACTTCTTGATGAGAGATGCATAAAGCGACGAGATTATTCTCTCTTCTTCCTTTGAGATATTCATATTGAGGATCTAATTCTTCAATATCTATCCCTCTTGGTTCATTTAGGTAGAGATATATCTTTAATCCTTTCTCATTTGCTTCTTTAATGAACTTATTAAGATTATCTCTTCTTATTAGATAACTATCGTTCTTATTCTTAGAGAATGGATAATAACATAAATCTTTAAGTGTGATACCTATCCATAATCCATTTACTCCATTAGAGGCATAGGCTTCTAATTCTTCATCAGATATGAGATGAGATGTCTTTAATAAGATATCTCCATATTCTAAAGAATAGGGATAGATAATACGGTCATGATTATCAAATGAGGGATTATCTATCTTGTTATAGGCAAATGAGAATGGTAGTGCATAATTATCAATAAAGTGTTTCTTAATGATTTTATTAATCTTACGAGTTTCTCTTAATTCTTCTTTTGTGAGTTTTGTGTAATATATCGGTTCTAGTTCTGGTTTAAAGTTCCCTAACTTAATTCCGAGGAAGTCATTATTATCTAAGTTATAAGATAATTGTTCTTCACTCATATCTAATAAATTTAATAACTGTTCATAATTAAGGAGGTTCCAGTTATTTCTAATAATGGTGAGATAGGACTTATCTCTCCATAACTGGTTATATGTTATTTTCTCTATTCCTAATCTAGTAGCTTCTATCTCTATTCTCTTAATTGAGCATCTTAAAGTCTTTGCAAGATTATCAATCTTCACTAAACCATAGTTCCTTAAGATGACTGTCTGCCATTTAGTGGGTGTATAGATATCGAGATTATGAACTTTTAAGGTTTCTAACATAGTTAATGTAATTATAAAATAACACAAAGTTATTGTGATAAAATATAAATATATTTAGGTGAAATCATGAAAATAGCAGCTACGATTTTTAGTTGGTTAGGCCTTGTGTTAACAGCAGTATTTGGTTTTATCTTTTTAGCGCGCGGACAGTTAGTTACATTGCGTTATTGCAATTATAATGGATTATGTGCCAATTACACCGAATATGTTTCATACCCCCTTTGGCTATGGGCTATATGGTTTTTGTATGTGATAATACAATTCTTTATTTTGATTTGGCGACAAATTGAAACAACAAATGGTAATAAGGTTGCCTGTGGAGTGTGCACTTTAATTTTTGTCAGCGTTATTGGCGGTGTCCTTACTTTATGCCTCCCAAGTGAAGATTTATATTAATAATAATCAAAAAGTATATTTTCATCTTCAAATATTAATTATTTTATTGTTTTTGGCTAAAACCTAATTGAATTCGTAAAAAGTCACCATGGAGAATTCAGGTTTTTGGTTGTCGATATTTTTAAATTTGTCAAAAATCATATGAGTATATAGCATACTACAAAAACGGTTGTTACTTTTTGTATTAAAAATGTATTCCCTGGGACGATACACATTGAGACTATCGTTAGTTTGCAACTAAAAGAGCGATATGTTTCCAACACTTATTATTCATATAATAAAATAAAAAATATCAAGTTGAATAGGTCACGGAAATGTGCCAATTTTTGTTTGTTCTTTCGTTGATATCTAGGTTCAAAATTTGTATAATTTAATCGAAAAAAATGCAAGTTCTTGCAAAAAAGGAGAATATGTAATGAAGTTCAATAGAGACAAATATCTTAATCAATTAATAAAATCAAAAGAAAATGGATTTCCTAAAGTCATTACCGGAATACGTAGATGCGGAAAGTCTTACTTGCTAGATACAATTTATAGGGAGTATCTAGAAAAGAATGGTGTTAATCCAGACAATATTCTCTATATAGATTTAGAAGATGCTTTGAATTATAAATACTGGGATCCTTTGTATTTGTATGACTATGTTTTGAATGCCTCGAAAGATAAAGATGGTGTTATTTATGTCTTCATTGATGAAATACAGCATGTATATAAAATTCTTAATCCAAATTTGACAAATGGTGAACATGTTAAAGCAAACGATAATGATGAGGACGTTATTTCATTTGTTAATGTAGTGCTTGGTTTATCAAAAAAGAATAATTTAGATGTTTATGTTACTGGCAGTAATTCAAAAATGCTATCAAGTGATATTGCTACAGAGTTAAGAAATAAAGAAACAGAGATTAAAGTTGAACCGCTTTCCTTCAAGGAGTTTCTTGATGCCACCAATTCGGAGCCGGAAACGGCATTAAATGAATATATGTTTCATGGCGGGATGCCACTTTCATTGTATGAAAAAACTGATGCAGATAAAGAAGAGTATTTATTAGGATTGATTAAAAAAACATACATAAAAGACGTTATAGAAAGAAAAGGTTTTAGAAATGAAGAGGCAGTTAGAGAAGTGCTTAATGTTCTTTCAAGCTGCGTCGGCCAATTAATTAATTCAAGCAATGTATCCAATTATTTCGAAAGTGTGAAAAAACAAAAAATAGATGATGAAACAGTCCAAAATTACATTGATTCATTTATAGACTGTTTCTTGATTAAAAAAGCGGAAAGATACGACATTAAAGGCAAGGCAAAGATAGGAGCCCAATACAAATATTATTTTTCTGATTTAGGTTTAAGGAATGCGCTGTTGAGTTTTTTACATTCCGATGACGGTTTTTCATTAGAAAACGTTATTTATAATGAGCTAATATATCGCGGATTTAATGTGGATGTTGGTGTTGTTGAAACAAACGAACCAAACAAAAACGGAAATTATGTTAGAAAACAACGTGAAGTTGATTTTATAGCAACAAGAGGAAGCGAAAA
>Ga0256405_10003619_pt1 | contig 31391 bp, 27 predicted proteins | sample RumenRJG_02DNA_FD_189096 | JGI IMG/M metagenome (GOLD analysis project Ga0256405, IMG submission 189096) | Bovine rumen microbial communities from Lethbridge, Alberta, Canada - RJG_02 | ecosystem: Host-associated > Mammals > Digestive system > Stomach > Rumen | place: Canada: Alberta...
GTTGCCATCGTCATCATTGCGATTAAAAATAAAACGATTCTTTTCATGTTATCCGTAATTCTCTATCAAGTATTTCACAAACTGCGGGTCGCCGAAGTTGATGGTGCCCGTGTCGTGCTGGTTCAGCTGGGCAATCTGAGCCATATCATCGTCACTCAGCGTGAAGTCGAAGATGTCAAAGTTTTGCGCCATACGCTCCTTGTGGCTCGACTTCGGAATAGCCACGACACCGCGCTGGGTGAGCCAGCGGAGGGCAACCTGAGCAGCACTCTTACCATATTTCGCTCTGATGGCAGTCAGCGCCTCGCTCTTCACGATGCCGCTGGCACCCTGTCCGCCAAGCGGTCCCCACGCCATCATCTTCGTGCCAAACTCAGCATGAATCGGTTCGATGTCTGTCTGCTGGATGAGCGTGTTGCACTGCAACTGGTTCACCATCGGCTTCAGCTCTACATAGTGGGCGAAGTCGAAGAAACGGCCTGCCTGGAAATTGCTTACGCCGATAGCACGAACCTTGCCTGCACGATATGCCTTCTCCATAGCCCGCCATGTGCCGAACACATCGCCATAGGCCTGATGGATGAGTAACAAATCAATGTACTCCGTCTGCAACTTGCGCAGGCTCTCGTCAATGCTCTTGGCTGCCTTTTCTTCACCAGCATTCGATATCCATACCTTTGTCACGAGGAATAGATCTTCGCGCTTGATGCCACTCTTGCGCCAGGCATTGCCAACGCCCTCCTCATTTTGGTAGGCCTGTGCCGTGTCAATCAGTCGATAGCCCACACTCAAAGCATCACTCACGCAACGCTCACACTCGTCAGGGCTTACCAGAAACACACCGTAGCCCAATGTCGGCATCTTAACACCGTTTGATAATGTAATGTACTCCATATTATTTCAATCCATTAATCCATTTTTCTACTTTCGCTTTCTCTGTGCGCACCTCGTGACCGTAGATGCTGAAGCCCTTTGTGACGTTAGCACCAGGAAATGCATCCTTCACATCCTCCACACAGTTGGCCAATCCAGAACCTTCGTGAGTGGTGAAAGGAATGACGGTCTTGCCTTTCAGGTCATTGGCGTGTTTCTTGAAGAAAGTAAACACTACTTGAGGATAAGTGCCCCACCATACGGGGCCACCGATAAACACAGTGTCGTATTTATTTAGGTCGATGTCGCCCTCATATTCAGGCAACTCACCGTTCTTAGCCTCTTCCTTTGCCAGATTGATGAGTGGTGTATAAGCCATGCCGTCGTACTTGTGGGTAACGATTTCAAACTGCTCTGCACCTGTCACTTCTGTGATGTAGTCAGCCACAATCTTCGTGTTGCCCACCTCAATGTTTCCTACTGCGTAGTTGTCTCCCGCATGCGAGAAGAACACTACAATTGCCTTTCCGTCTTTTGCCATAACTTTCTCCTGTTTTGCGCCACCGCTGCAAGCTGTGGAAATCAGCAATGCTATGGCGGCTGTGATGATACTTTTGATATTCATTTTAAATATACTTTTGGATTTGGGTGCAAAGTTACGACGATTTCCTGATACTTTTATTTCACAAATTACTTCACAATTTTCACTTTTCACCCAAATCGTTTGTTTATATGATAAATAATGTGTAATTTCGCAGACATGAAGGTAGATTTTCAATATTCAACAGACTTCTATGGAATGAACTCCCGTGAGTTGAGCCACACCTGCATGCATCTGCTTTGCTTGGCAGGTGAGGGTAGTTTTGTGTTCAACGAGCATTGCTACCACATTGTCAAAAACGACCTGATAGTGATACCGATGCCTGCCCGTGTCAGCAACCTCGCGGCACATGAGGATATGCAAGTGGAGTGGTTCGCCGCCGACTACAAGTTCCTGCAGAACCTGCTGCCGTCGAACAACTACAGCATCGGAGGCAGTATCTCACTGAACCAAGACCCCGTTATCAAGCTCTCGGACGAACAAGCACAGCATCTGCTGGAGGATTTTCATCGTCTGCGTGACCGTATGGACGACTGCCATGTACAGTTCTATCGCGAACTGATGGGCAGTCTCTGCCTGACGATGATGTACGACATCTTCGAGGCCCATGCCCAACGAGAATCCACAGACTCGCATACCGACCGCACAGCCTACATCGTGAAACAACTGATGGCTCTGCTTGCTACTGGCATCAGCCGAACAGAGCGTAATGTGAGTTACTATGCTGAGCGACTGAATGTATCGCCAAAGTATCTTTCTGCAACTATCAAGCGTGTGACGGGACATAGTGTCACCTCATACATCGACCGTCATACTATACCTATATTAAAAGACTATCTTAATGATGAACGCCTGTCACTCACCCAGATTGCCGACCTGATGAACTTCACGTCGCTTTCTTACTTCAGTCGCTACTGCACCAAGCATCTCGGCCAGTCACCCAGCGATTACCGCCTGAGCCTTCAACCGAAGTAAGACAAGAACTTTTGAACTAAACAGGCAGAAAAGTTGGCGCTGAGGGAAAGTCCGTGGATAGCTGCTTGTAGCTTGGTTAGAGACAAGTTGCAGTATGAACTTCACGATGCGCTTATCGTAGAAGGAAAATAACTTCTTAACGTTTGGGCTTCCAGCTGCTTTAGTCCATCTTAATAATTTGTAAAGTTGGATGCAAAGATACGAATAATAAAGGGAAAATGAGTACCTTTGCCCTCTGATTTAATAAGAATTGTGATATGGACTACCTACCCAAAGATCCTGCAATACTGGTTTCGAGCGTCAACATGCTCCTGCGCGACGAAGAGTTTGACAACCTCGAATCGCTGTGCTATGCCTTCAGCCGGGAGCCGAAAGAAATAAAGGACTACCTGCTTGGAAAAGGCTTCGTATGGAGTGAGCAGCAGAAACAATTCAGACCAATAGGCTATGACGCATGATTACCCGTGACAGCATTGAGACCGCATACAGTTTCCTGCATCAGAAGCGGCAGGTATATATTCATTCCCAGCTCGACTGGCAGAAGGATGATATAGAGTATGCCATTGCTTCCTATGTTGATGAAATGAGCCTGGAGCTGTATGAAGTTTTATCCGACCACAGATCCGATTTCCTCAGAGACCATAAGAGATTTGAGAAAGATATTACCGAAGCTGTTAAACAATTAGAGAGTATGTTATGAAGGAACAGATTTTATCAGATAAGCAAAGACGGGCTAAGCGCATATATGGTACAGTAGGGATTGCACTCATCGTGCTGTGTTTCATTTTGAGCTATTTCTACCGTCCTTACGCTTATTCTCATCACCTTAATGATTTCCATCTTGCCGATAGTTATACCAGTATCTTTGGCGTGCCGATTATCGTTTGCCTGACACAAGCATTCTTCCGCAAAGAAAGCGAGAAATGGAGCATCCCCAAGAACATAGTTTACGCTGTGCTTATGCTTTTCGTGTGGGAGGCCGTTGATGGTCTTCTTGCCAAAAGGATGGACTGGGTGGACATTATAGCAAGTGCCGTTAGCGGATGCTATACTTATATCCTTTATCTCCTTTTCGGCTTCAAGCATATTGGGGGATATAAAGAATGAACGACATCAGCCTCCTGCATATCGCCCTTATCTACCTCGCTGTCAGCGTTTCCTCCCTCAACACATGGATGCTTTCGCTGCTGCGATAGAGCGCAGTCTGGAAATATGCACCTATGGGTAGAAGGTTATCCATCTGAGGCTGTTATATTTTCTGACATCAAGAAGAATATCACTCTTGAACGGTCAAAAATAGTGCTATCACCAAGATTCCACGTTAAACTTTCATAAAAGAAAAACGGAACCTCAAACGGAAGCTCTAAAGGGGAGAAAAACAAAACCCGCTGAAAATCAGCGGGTTTCAATTTGATTGAGCGGAGAGAGAGGGATTCGAACCCCCGGCACCTCTCAGTGCGGCAGTTTTCAAGACTGCTGTAATCGACCACTCTACCATCTCTCCTAGTCGATATTGCTTGAAAGCGGGTGCAAAATTAGCTCTTTTTTTTTTATTATGCAAATTTTGAATCAACTTTTTTGTGATTCAAGCCTTTTTTTGTACCTTTGCACCATGATTTACCCAAATAACTTTGAGCATAAGGTAGGTTTCGACGAGATTCGGTCGATACTGAAGGGGTATTGTCTAAGTACGCTCGGAAAGGAGAAAGTCGACGAGATTTGCTTTTCCACCGACTACGATGTGCTGAGCGAACAGCTGTTACAGGTCAGGGAATTCCGTCGGCTTAGACAAGAGGCAGACGATTTCCCGATGCAGTTCTTCTTCGACGTCAGAGCTGCTATAAGCCGCATCCGTTTAGAGAACACGCACTTGGAAGAAGAAGAGGTATGGGATTTGCGCCGCTCTTTAGAGACCATCAGCAACATCGTGAAATACCTGAATAGAGGCGAGACATCTGCTGACGACTCCATCGATTATCCTTATCCGGCTCTTCACCGTCTGACCGATGGCGTTGTGACATTCCCTGCTATGATACGACGCATAGACTCGATTCTCGACAAGTATGGGAAAATCAAGGACTCTGCCTCTATGACGCTTGCCGGCATCCGTCATGAGTTAGCGAAGACCGAAGGTAGTATCTCGCGTACCTTATATACTATATTACATAGTGCGCAGAAAGACGGTCTTGTCGACAAAGACGCTGCCCCTACCCTACGCGATGGCCGTCTGGTTATCCCTGTAGCGCCCAATTTGAAGAAGCGCATCAACGGCATTGTCCACGATGAGTCGGCTACAGGCAAGACGGTGTTCATTGAGCCGACGGAGGTGGTTGAGGCAAACAACCGTGTACGCCAGCTTGAGGCCGAAGAGCGCCGGGAAGTGATTCGCATACTGACCGTTTTCAGCGACGAGGTGCGTCCCCATGTGGTCGAAATTCTCAAATCCTATCAGTTCTTAGCCCATATAGACCTTATTTATGCTAAAGCATCCTGGGCAGACATGACACAAGCTGTGGAGCCGACACTGCGCAAGGAACCACATATAGACTGGATTCTCTCTATTCATCCGCTATTGCAACTGTCACTAAAGAAGCAAGACAAGAAAGTGGTACCATTAGACATCAGGTTAGAGGGACAAGGAACAGACAAGGGACAGGAGAATAGCAATCACGACAGACTATTGATCATCTCGGGACCAAATGCCGGCGGCAAGTCGGTATGCCTGAAGACGGTGGGACTACTACAGTATATGCTGCAGTGCGGTCTGTCTGTCCCCATGAGTGAGCGCTCTACATGCGGCATCTTCGACGACATCATGATAGACATCGGCGACGAGCAGAGCATAGAAAACGATTTGTCAACCTACTCAAGCCATCTGATGAATATGAAGCAGATGATGCGTCAGGCCAATTCACGTTCCCTGCTTCTTATCGACGAGTTTGGCGGTGGTACGGAGCCAACCATCGGCGGAGCTATAGCAGAGGCGATGCTAAAGCAGTTCTGGAAGAAGAAGACTTTTGGCGTGATAACAACACACTACCAGAACCTGAAGCATTTTGCGGAGAACCACGAGGGCGTAGCTAACGGTGCCATGCTCTACGATCGCCACGAAATGCAGGCCCTGTTCCAACTTTCGATTGGCCAGCCCGGTTCATCGTTTGCCATTGAGATAGCCCGTAAGACGGGCATTCCCGAGGAGGTTATCAACGATGCCTCTGATATTGTAGGACGTGACTACATACAAAGCGACAAGTATCTACAGGACATCGTTCGCGACAAGCGTTACTGGGAAGGCAAGCGTCAGACCATCCACCAGCACGAGAAGCGGTTAGAGGTGAGAGGCGAGAAGCTGGAGGCTGACTTGGAAGAGATAGAGCGTGAGCGCAAAGCCATACTGCGACGTGCCAAAGAACAGGCCGAAGAACTGCTGAGGGAGAGTAACAAAAAGATAGAAAACGTTATTCGCGAGATACGCGAGTCTCAGGCTGAGAAAGAACGTACGCGGCTCGCCCGTGAGGAACTCAGTACGTTCAAGAAAGAACTCGACGACATCGACACGCATGCTAACGACGAACTGATAGAGCGTAAGATACGTCAGATACAGGAACGCAAAGAGCGACGCGAGAAGCGCAAGGCCGAAAAAAACGAGAAGCGCATAGCCGAGCAAGGCAGCAAGGCCGAAGAAAAGGTCAAGACAGTTCAAAAGTCGATTACCGCCGGCGATACCGTTCGCATTATTGGACTTACCAGCGTCGGTACGGTAGAGAGTATTGACAACAAGATGGCAACGGTCATCTTCGGCGACATGAAGACAAAGATGCGCATTGAGAGGCTGGAACATGCTGAAATGCCGAAAAGCGACCTATCTAAGGCCGAGGAGCGTAATGCCTCCATCGCTGGCTCATATGCCAACGTGTCGAACGACACCCGTAACGTCATCGACAACCGCAAGCTAAACTTCAAGCAGGATCTTGATGTTCGTGGAATGCGGGGCGACGAAGCCATAAATGCAGTCACCTACTTCATCGACGACGCCATCCTCGTCGGTATGCCCCGCGTCCGTATTCTGCACGGCACTGGCAGTGGTATTTTGCGCCAACTGATACGGCAATATTTAGGCACAATACCCAACGTCAGACACTATCACGACGAACATGTTCAGTTCGGAGGAACGGGCATTACAGTAGTAGATTTAGAATAGTGTGCGTACACAAAACACTTAAAAGTCGTTAAAGAATTTGGCTAACCCACTGAATTTTCATAACTTTGCACCGAAATTCTAAAGGATAACGCAGTTTCTCGTGATGAGAAGGCTGCCGTAAAGTATAGAGTTATGAAGAAAATTTTAATGATTGTAAGCATGAGCCTTATGGCAATAGTGCTTCAAGCAAAGACGGCTGTCTTTGACTGGAATCCAGTGATGGATGCGATTATTCAAGTAGAAAGCGAAGGAAATCCTAATGCCGTGAGTGGGAACTCAGTAGGCGTTATGCAGATTACCCCGATTCTTGTTAGAGAATGTAATAACATCCTGAAAAGTAAGAAGGGTAAGAAGCGCTTCACCTTGGCTGACCGCTACAGTGTGGAGAAATCAAAAGAAATGTTCCTTCTAATTCAATCGTATCATAACCCGACGAATAGTATCGAAAAAGCTATTCGCTCCTGGAACGGAGGATTACATTACAGTGTTCGAGCAACCAACAAGTATTACAAGAAGGTTATGAGCAAAATGAAGTAAGAATTCTATTTGCAAGGCTAATACAAATCGGTCGACAAAACGCAATAGTTTGTCAACCGATTTTTTTATTTCCCTGTCTCTGCGCCAAACTTCTTTACGTAGTTCATCTCACGGAGTATTCGCTTCTGACGTTTCTGAACATAAGCACTGGGATGTTTGGAGCTGAACTTTCGCGGATTGGGTAGCGTGACAGCAATCAATGCACATTGCGACTTCGAGAGTTGCTCAGCATGCAGGCCCCAGTTTTCGTTAGCGATGGCTTCAACACCATAAATCCCCTCCCCCGTCTCTATCGAGTTCAAATAGACCTCCATAATGCGCTCCTTCGACCACATCAGTTCTATCAAGGCCGTGAAATAGACCTCAAGGCCCTTACGCAGCCACGAACGTCCCGGCCAGAGGAATACGTTCTTCGCTGTCTGCTGCGAAATTGTCGATGCACCTAACTTTCGTTTCTCAGGATGCGTCATGTTACGTTTGGCAGCGTGCTCAATGGCCTTGAAGTCGAAGCCATGATGCTTCATAAAGTTAGCGTCTTCGCTGGCAATCACAGCTACCGGCATGTACTCCGACATACGGTCAAGCGACACCCAGCGATGGCTCAGAAGCAGCTCACGCCCCTCCTTCACCTGCTGATAGCAACGGATGAACATCAGCGGCGTAAAGACCACCGGAATGAAACGCAAGGCCACAACAGAAAGAATCGTGGAGGCAAAAAATGCCACCACGATTCCTCGTAAAATGCGTTTAAGGAGTTTCATTACTGGAGCGTACCTGCCTCAGCAGCCTGAATCATAGCCTGGCTAGCGTAGAGAATTACCTCAACGCGGCGGTTCTGAGCCTTACCGGCAGCCGTAGAGTTGTCAGCAACGGGGTTAGCCTCACCAAAACCAGTGGTCGAACGGATCTGGTTTGAGCTGACGCCGAGAGACAGCAGATAGCTCGTCACAGCCTGAGCACGCTGTTGTGACAGGTTGACATTCTTCTGGGCACTCTGCTCAGCAGTAGAATTTTTCCAACCGGCATTGTCGGTATAACCCTGCACAGCAACGTCACAGTCGGTGTTCACCTTCAGGACATTATTGGCAAACTGCGTCAGCGAATTCTTTGCAGCAGCCTGAAGTGTAGAGCTGCCAGTACCGAAGAGGATTCCGGAATCGAAGGTTACCTTCACACCCTGCAGACCGTTAGCATCAGTGTAAGACTCTACCTGAGCGTTCTCTACAGCCTGAGCTTGTGCCTTCACCTTGTCCATGTGGCGACCGATAAGTGCACCTGTACCGGCACCGACAGCTGTACCTACAGCAGCGCCGACGACCGTGTTACCGGCAATCTTACCAACGATAGCACCTAAGGCAGCACCACCGGCAGCACCGATAGCAGTACCCTTAGCCAAATTGTTACATCCCGTCATCACAATACCTGCACAGAGGGCGATGACCATTGTCTTCATACTTTTCATAATGCTTTTTTATTGTAGTTAAACTAAATTTTCCGTTTTGCGGTGCAAAGTTAATAATATTTTTAGAATAAGTGCAGGCTAATTGAGATTTTTTATGTAATTTTGCACTCTCGAATAATAAATATTGTTATATATGGCAAAAGAACTGAAAGAACTGACCAAGCGAGCTGACAATTACAGCCAGTGGTACAACGACTTGGTCGTCAAGGCAGACATGGCCGAACAGTCGGCCGTTCGCGGATGTATGGTCATCAAGCCCTATGGCTATGCCATCTGGGAGAAGATGCAGCAGCAGTTAGACAAGATGTTCAAGGAGACGGGCGCCCAGAACGCCTACTTCCCCCTGCTGATTCCGAAATCGTTCCTCTCGCGCGAGGCTGAGCACGTGGAGGGCTTCGCCAAGGAGTGCGCCGTGGTGACACACTACCGTCTGAAGGCTACCGAGGACAAGAGCGGCGTTGTGGTAGACCCTGCTGCCAAGCTTGAAGAGGAGCTGATTATCCGCCCGACGAGTGAGACCATCATCTGGAACACGTATAAGAACTGGATTCACTCGTGGCGCGACCTGCCCCTGATGTGCAACCAGTGGTGTAACGTCATGCGCTGGGAGATGCGCACACGTCCCTTCCTGCGCACCAGCGAGTTTCTGTGGCAGGAGGGTCACACGGCTCACGCCACCCGCGAGGAGGCTGAGCAGGAGGCTCAGAAGATGCTGAAGGTCTACGCCCAGTTTGCCGAAGAGTGGATGGCCGTTCCCGTCATTCAGGGCGTGAAGAGCGAGACAGAGCGTTTCGCCGGTGCTCTCGACACCTACACCATCGAGGCCATGATGCAGGACGGCAAGGCCCTTCAGAGCGGCACCAGCCACTTCCTGGGCCAGAACTTCGCCAAGGCTTTCGACGTCACCTATCTCAATAAGGAGAACAAGCCCGAATACGTCTGGGCTACGTCGTGGGGCGTTTCTACGCGCCTCATCGGTGCCCTCATCATGACCCACTCCGACGACAACGGCCTGGTGCTGCCGCCGAAGCTGGCGCCCATCCAGGTGGTCATCATCCCCATCGCCACGAAGCCCGAACAGATGGAGCTGGTTAACAAGGAAGTGACGCCCATCATCGACGCCCTGCGCCAGAAGGGCATCACCGTGAAGTTCGACGATGCCGACAACAAGCGCCCCGGCTTCAAGTTTGCCGACTACGAACTGAAAGGTGTTCCCGTGCGACTGGTACTCGGTGCCCGCGACTTGGAGAACGGCACCATCGAGGTGATGCGCCGCGATACGCTGGAGAAAGAGACACGCCCGTTGGAGGGTATCGCCGACTATGTTGAGCAGCTCCTGGACGCCATCCAGAAGAACATCTTCGAGAAGGCTAAGGCCTACCGCGACAGCCGCATCTACGAGTGCGACGACTACGAGGAGTTCAAGGAGAGGGTTAAAGACGGCGGCTTCTTCCTCTGCCACTGGGACGGCACCGCCGAGACCGAGGCCAAGATCAAGGAGGAGACGCAGGCCACCATCCGCTGCGTGCCCTTCGGTGTAGAGCAGACTCCCGGCATCGATATGGTGAGCGGCAAGCCCTCGAAAGCCCGCGTCATCATTGCCCGCAGCTACTAAACAGACATCGTGCGGTTCCCCTTGTTCTTGAAGACAGGGGGAACCGCTTTTTTTCAACATAATTAAACACCAAAAACTACAAATATGGAATAGAAAAGGCGCATGGGAAAAAGTCCGTGGATGGTTCAATGGCATTGATATCTCACGGGTGATATCTCACGGGGGAGCCTTCTGATTATCTCACGTACGCGCGCGATGGATAGTGAAAGCGGAAAACATCCCACCCATCTCGCCCCTAAGCTTCCTGCCCCCACAAGCCAGCAAAATTGGAGCCAGGAGCGACATGGGCGAGGTGTTTTCCGGTTAAGCTATCCATATAGGGAGAAGTGAGAGGTGAGAAGTGAGAGGTGAGAAGTGAGAGGTGAGAGGTGAGAGGTGTGAAGTGAGAGGTAAAACGTCACGGCCTTACAGAAAAACGTCACGGCCGCATTACTTAAAGCAAGGCAAGACCTGAAAGGTAGTTCCTCTGCTCTATAAAAAAACGCCATTTTAGGCGGGAATATCGGAAAAATTTTGTATCTTTGCATCGTCTAGCAAGAATGGAGGGTACAGTTATGGGGAAGCTATGGTTGACGGCATTGTTGCTGACATGCCTGCCGTCGATAATCCGGGCACAGGAATACCGCGACGTGGTGTTCCTGAAGAACGGCAGCGTCATCAAGGGGTTTTACAAGGAGCTTTATCCGGCAGACAGCCTGCGCATGGAGACCATCGACGGGGGCATACTGGTATGTGCTTTCAGCGACATTGAGCGCATAGCCAAGGAGCGCACGCGCATCTACGTGGTAAACACACAGGAAGACAACCTGCTGGCTCACCGCCGGTGGCGGCCGAGAGGCTATGCGGGGTCGATAGAATACGGCAGCGACATCAACTCGGCGGACTCACGCATCGTGACATCGGCACTGTTCACGTCGCACGGCTATCAGTTCTCGCCGCTACTTTATATGGGACTGGGTTTCGGCATCCTGCATGTAGAGTATGAGGACGGCGGTCTGAAGATGTCGTACACAGAGAGCACGATACCGCTGTTTGCCGACGTGAAGTTTTACCTGCTCAAGACGCGGATAGCGCCATTCGTCGAGGGGTGCGCGGGCTACTCCGTCAAGGGGTTCAAGGGGGTCTACCTCAACCCCTCTGCGGGCGTTAGCTTCGGCATATCGCCCAGGACGGCGGGCTACCTGAAGCTGGGCTATTCGTTTCAACAACTGAAGGGACATGAAGATGAAACAGGCAAAGACCGACTGGAGGGCGTTTCGTTCCGCGTGGGGCTACGTTTCTAAGCTGCTGGTAGCCGTGGCGATGCTCTGTCCCTGTGCCGCACAAGCACAGCAGCCCGTGGTGAACGCCAACCACTCGGCAACGTTCACGCTGAAGGCTCCCGGGGCGAAGAAGATGGTACTGGTGCTGGCTAACAAGAAGTACAAGATGGAGCGGCAGGGCGACACATTCACCTACCATACCGACTCGCTCGCGTCGGAGATGTACACCTATTACTACCTGAAAAACGGCAAGCAGATGCTCGACCCTGAGAACAGCCGCGTGACGCGCGACATAGACGTCATGAAGAACTACTTCTTCGTCGAAGGCGACGTTGCCGACTACTATGTAGACAAGGACGTGCCACACGGCAGGATTGACAAGGTGTGGTATCCGTCGACGCTCAACGGTATGTCGCAGCGGCGGATGTTTGTCTACACGCCTCCCGGCTACGACACAGCGGCGGCAGAGACCTACCCCGTGCTCTACCTGCTGCACGGCTCGGGCGGCGACGAGACATCATGGGCGGACTACGGACGGGCTTGCCAGATACTTGACAACATGACGGCTCAGGGCAGCATCAAGCCAATGATTGTGGTGATGCCCAACGGGAATGTAGAACTGGACGCTGCACCCGGCGAGAGTCCGTATATGGACAAGAAGCCGACGGGCAACAATATCAGCTCGTGGTTAGGCAAATATGAGAAGCTGTTCGTGCGCGAAATCGTGCGCTACACCGAGAAGCACTACCGCGTGAAAGCCGACAAACAGCACCGCGCCATTGCTGGACTGTCGATGGGCGGCCTGCATACGCTCTTCATTGCGCTCAACAATCCCGACCTGTTCGACTGCGTGGGACTCTTCTCGGCACAAACCACCAACATGCTCAACGAGAACAACATCATCAAGATGGAGCGTGTGAACCATAATATGCAGCGGTTACGCAACGTGCTGGCGATTGTCAGCGACAAGATAGCACGGCCGGCCTCGCTCTCGGACAGGATTACCGACATCGACATCTACAGCCACATGGAGGAGAAACTGCAACGGCAGTTTGAGCACGCCCCACGCCTGTATTACATGGCAATAGGACGCGATGATTTTCTGTATAAGGTGAACAGGAAATATCGCGCCCTACTTGACAGTCACGGCTATCGTTATACCTACGTGGAAACCGACGGCGACCATTCGTGGGAGAACTGGCGCAAATACCTGGTCGACTTCCTCAAACGGATGTGATTACTCTGCCGGTTTGATGAGCTTGTCACCCGTACGGTTGATGAGTTCCCGCCGATAGGCTTCGGGGTAGCCCGGCCGCTCGACCCTTTCGCCCAAACCATACTTGCCTCGCTTGAAGTTGCCCGCCTTGTCGACAGGACGGACGGCCATATCGTTGTGGCGGACGATGAGGAAGAAAGCCAGCTGGCGCCAGCGGGCAATCATCTCGTCGGCCTTGCGGCAGGTGTAGTCGTTGAGGACTTTCTGGCGAGCATCGCCTTCGAGAGCCTGTGCACGCTTCTCGATGTCGGCCTGTGCAGCGAAATAGGAATGTTCCAGCGAGTCGCGCACCTGCATGAGGTCGGGGAAGAGGGCGCTGTAGCGGGGATAGACCATGTTTGACACCCAGTTCTCGACCCAGAAAGCGTTGTCCATCGAGAAGGTCACGTCGTCGGCACCGCGACCGCTGTAGCAGAGCGGCTGACGGGTGGTGCAGCAATAGACGGGGGTATAGGGAACCATATTCGGGTCGTCGTTGCCGAACCAGAAGCAGCCGCCAATCTCGCGGGGCAGCCATGAGCGCATCTGCGAGACAAAGGTCCAGGCTGTCTGCTGCGTCGAGGTGGGACGCTCGTTGAAGCACTTCTTGCCGTCGACCTCGAAGAAGAGGGGCGTCACACGGTAAGGCATCTGCCAGATGCCGCCGCCGATATCGCTCTTGTCCTTAGACTGGCTGGAGACGTCGAAAGGCGTGCCCTCGAAGTGGTCGCGCATAGCAGCCTGCACGTCCTGGACGGTCAGCAGACAGTTGGGTTTCACCCAGAGGGGCATCACTTCGGCGTTGGCATCGCGACCCTCAGCCCAGGGGATGTACCTGTCCATACCGTCGGCATAGCGGCGGAAGAACTGCCAGACGCGGGCATCGCAGATGCGGCGACCGGAGAAGTCGGGCTTGGCGTAGGCTGCATTGTAGCTGAAGTCACGGTCCTTACCCGAGTACCAGCCCATCTTCTTGGCATAGCTGACGACGTTCTTCGACCACAGCACGGTCTCTTGTCCCTTCTTCTGCTTCTTGGCCGGCATGAAGGTGGTGATGCGGCTCTGGTTGGCGTGGCCGCAAATCATATCGTCGGGCACACGCAAAGCGACCCAGACGGTACGCTCGGGCGACACCTTGCGGTCGGCAGCGCAGCCCATCATCTCCATAATCCAAGCCTCGTTGGGGTCGCAGATGGTGAAGGTCTCGCCCTCTGAGCAGTAGCCGTACTTCTCGACGAGCGTCGTCATGACGCTGATGGCCTCGCGGGCCGTCTTCGAACGCTGCAGGGCGATGTAGATGAGTGAGCCGTAGTCGATGATACCCGTAGTGTCGACCATTTCCTCGCGACCGCCAAAGGTTGTCTCGCCGATGGTCACCTGCCACTCGTTGATGTTGCCGATGACGTTGTAGGTCTCGGCAGCCTCGGGTATCTCGCCCAGATACTTGTTGGTGTCCCACTCATAGATTTTGCGCATCTCCCCCGGCTGGTGCTTGGCTGCCGGATAGTGATACAGATGCATGAAAGCGCCGTAGGAGTCGGCGTTATAACTACAGATGACGGAGCCGTCAGCCGAAGCCTTCTTGCCCACGATGAAGTTGGTGCATGCCATAGAGCCTACGGCAGCCACAAAAGCCAGTGATAATAGTATTTGTCGTTTCATATTAATAGGTAAATGTTGTTTCGTAGATTTGTGTGTTCTGACGGTTGTCGGCCACCTCGAAACGCAGGCGGTGCGTCTTCCCCGTCTTGTGCAGCCAGCTTTCGCGCAGTTCGCAGGCGTAGGTCGTCGATTTCTCGATAGCATCGAAGACGATGAAGCGACCGTCGACAGAGGCCGTCCACGAGGCAATACCGCTCTTGTCGTCGGTGACGCTGAGGCGCAGGCGGTCGCCCGTCAGCGACAGCGGTGTGACGGCAGGCGGTTGGTCGTCGTAGGCTATCTCATAGCGGCCAGCCAGTTCACGCACATAGCCAGTCACCCAGCCGTTGTTGAAATCGCCGCCCATATAGCGGCCGGCCTCGTTGACGATATAGAGCTTCGAGGTGTCGAAAGCGGCGTTGTGAGGGGTGCGGACGTAAATGCTCAACGGGGCATCGGCCATCAGGGGAAGCGACTGCTGGGCAAACTGATAAGCGTCTGACAGCGCATCGGGCTGGCGCTTGACGACGGGCGCAAAGGGGGTGTCGGTGGCGACATAGCCGTATGGTACGACAAGCTGGACGCCGGGACGCGAGTAGCTGTTGGTGCGGTTCCAGCGGAGAAGAGCCTCCCCCGACTCCTCCGAAGGAGGGGTGAGTGGGATGGGTTGTGCGTGAACGGTAAAGCCGTGGCGGGTCTCGTTGCCCTTAAAGTCGCGCAGGACGTACTCAAGGCGGTAGTCGCGCGCTTCGCTGAAGGTGATGATGCCGTGATGGTCGTCGGCCTGCAGGAACGGCAGACGCACACCGGGTTCAATATACGACTTCATGTACCACGTCTTGTGGTGCAGCCAGTGGTCATAGCAGCCCCAGGCATTGACCATACGGTTCATGCTCATCGGGATGTTGTCGACGACGCTATGGAACACCATCTGCCCGTCAACGTAAAGCAGCGTCTCGTGAATGCCGTAATGGTTATAGGCACCCTGCATATAGTCGTCGGCCCAGACGGCAAAGCCTACCCTGCCCCACGCCGTTGGAAGCTGGGCGCTAAGTGTAGAACGCTGGGAAGAGCCGTTGAACGAGCCACCGGGTTGCGGAATGGCCATAATGGCGTGAATCTGTGGCGGGACGGTGTCCTCGATAAATTCATTCAGGAACTGGTAGGGGTCGAGCATGTTATCCGTCTGCGTGTCGTGGACTTCAAGGTGCAGGTGGGGAGCCGTAGAGTGGCCTGTATTGCCGCTGAGGGCAATAAACTGTCCGACACTGACAGGCACGTCGAGCGGCGTCAGACGGGCGTCAGCGTCGCAGGTCTGATGCTTGTACTGATAACGGCGCAGGGCGGCCTTGATGCGCGGCGAGAACGACTTCAGGTGACAGTAGACCGACGTCTGCCCCGTTGGATGGGTGATGTATATGGCATTGCCGAAGCCATTCTTCCCCACCGTGATACGCGAGACGTAGCCGTCGGCAATGGCGTAGACATGCTTGCCCTCGACACCATCGGTACGGACGTCGAGGCCGCCGTGGAAATGGTGGGGACGGGGTTCGCCAAAGTTACCCGCCAGCGAGATGTCGTCATCCACTGGCGGGGTAAAGATACTTAAAAGGATGCTGAGTATGCTGCTTAGCATGCCTTGAACGACATATCGAGGCCCTTGACACTGTGCGTCAAAGCGCCTACGCTGATGAAGTCGACACCCTGCTCGGCATAGTCGCGGATGGTGTCGAAGGTGATGCCGCCCGAAGACTCGGTCTCGAAGCGGTGATTGATGATGTCGACGGCCTTCTTCGTATCGGCGACGCTGAAGTTGTCGAGCATAATGCGGTCGACGCCGCCGTGAGTGAGCACCTGCTGCAGTTCGTCGAACGAGCGCACCTCAATCTCAATCTTCAGGTCGAGCCCTTTCTCCTCGAGGTACTTATGGCAACGGTCGATGGCGTTGACAATGCCGCCGGCGAAGTCTACATGGTTGTCTTTCAGCAGAATCATGTCGAACAGACCGATGCGGTGGTTACAGCCGCCGCCAATCTTCACGGCCTGCTTCTCCAACATACGCATACCCGGCGTGGTCTTGCGGGTGTCGAGCACACGGGTGCCAGTGCCTTCGAGGCGCTTCACGTAGCGGGCGGTCATCGTGGCAATGCCGCTCATGCGCTGCATGATGTTCAGCATCAGGCGCTCCGTCTGGAGCAAAGAGCGCACACGTCCTGTGACAATCATGGCAATGTCGCCCTTCTTCACATGGCTACCGTCGCCCATGAGCACCTCGACGGTCATCTCCGGGTCGAAGCGGCGGAACACCTCACGGGCTATCTCTACGCCAGCCAGGATGCCGTCCTCCTTGATTAACAGATGCGACTTGCCCATAGCATCCTCGGGGATGCAGCACAAGGTGGTATGATCACCGTCGCCGATATCTTCGGCAAACGACAGGTCGATAAGCCTGTCAACTAATTCGTCAACACTTAACATAGAAACGTGGATTGTTCAGTTTTGCTTAGGGTCCTGGAACAGATAGACGCCGATGCCGATACGCAGGCCAAACTGGCTATAGTCCTTATGGTTCTTGAACGACTGCTCGTAATAGAGCTCCGGCTCTACGGTCACCGTGCGGCTGACGAAGAAAGAGTAGCCCACCTGAACGCTGGGCAGCATGTCGTCGTAACAATCCTGGTGCCGGAAGAGGACAGAGGCGCCGAGGTAGAGGCCGTTCTGCTCAATATAGTACCGGCCACCGGCACCGACGGTCATAGCATAGGGCACGTCCTCCTGCTTGTCGTAGGCTAACTGGGCCGTACCCATCACGTTGTCGGCAAAGAGATAGCCCACCTTGCCCTGAACGTTCATGTGACCTTTGGTCAGACCGTTGTAGCTGAGGTCAATACCTGAGAGCGAAGCACCGACGTATGCCTTGCCTGCCTCAAACTGCGCATGCGATGCCAGAGATACCAGCATGGCTGCGATGACGAAAACGATTTTCTTCATAGTTATTGATTAATTGTTTGTATGATTTGTTTCCTTACGGTACCAGAGTACAAACCACACCAGTGCTACGAGAAGGGTAGCACAGGCGATGATGGCGGTGATGGTGCCGTCGAGCTTGAACAATTGTGCCGAGAAGAGGTAGCTCGTGCAAACCGTCGTCATAAAAAGTGCCGGAACGAGGGTGATGACGTAAGGCTTCTTCTGCTGAACCAGGTAGACCGTGATTGCCCAAAGCATGAAGACGGAGAGCGTCTGATTGCTCCAGCCAAACCAGCTCCAGATGGTCTTGAAACCGTTAGCATCGTTGATTTGCCAGATCAGCAGGGCGATGACGGCAGCAAAGAGCGGCACGCAGACGTAGAGGCGCTTGCGGAGGGAGCGTTGGTCAAGATGGATGAAGTCGGCAATGATGAGACGGCATGAGCGCAGGGCAGTATCGCCGCTGGTAATGGGGGCTGCCACAACACCCAGGATGGCAAGAATACTGCCAAAGAGTCCCAACCAGTTGTCGCAGATCATGCTCACGATGCTTGGAGCCTTGTTGATGATGTCCTTGCCGCCCTCCATCAACTCATAGCCCGGCGTGGGCTGGTCATAGAAGAAATACATGGCGACGGTAGCCCAGATAAGAGCCACGATGCCCTCGGTAATCATGGCACCGTAGAAGATGGGGCGTCCCTGACGCTCGCTTTTCATGCAGCGGGCCATCAAGGGCGACTGCGTAGCGTGGAAGCCGCTGATAGCACCACAGGCGATGGTGATGAACAGACAGGGGAAGATGGACTCGGACGTGAGTGCCGCACCAGGCAGCCCCTCCCACAACTCAGGGATATCTGGCTGCTTGATGAACAGCATCAGCAGCAAGGCGGCGGCCATGAAGAGCAGGGAGACTGCAAAGAGCGGGTACACCTTGCCGATAACCTTGTCGATGGGCAGCATCGTAGCAATGAGGTAATAGATGAAAATGACGACTATCCAGAACGTGCTGTCACCCAGCAGGCTCACCGACGGAGCATGTTCCGCACACAAGCCCTGCAGCAGGGTGGCAGGGCTGTAAACGAATACGGCGCCCACCATCATCAGCAGGAACACGGCAAACACCAGCATCACCTGCTTCGTGGTCTTGCCCAGGTAGCTTCCGATAATCTCAGGCTGGTTGATGCCGCCATTGCGGACGGAGAGCATACCGCTCAGGTAGTCATGCACCGAACCTGCAAAGATGCAGCCAAGGACTATCCACAGATAGGCCGCAGGACCGAACTGCGCACCCATGATGGCACCAAAGATAGGGCCGGTACCGGCAATGTTCAAAAACTGAATCATAAAAATCTTCCAACTAGGAAGCACCATGTAGTCAAGACCGTCGGCCTTTGCAACGGCGGGAGTCACACGGTCGTCGGGACCGAAAACACGCTCTATGAAGCGGCCATAGAGCACATAACCCAAAATGAGAGCAACAAGGCTCAAAGTAAATGATATCATTTTTTTCTGAAATTTTGATTGCAAAGTTAATACTTTTATTTGAGAAATAAAAAAAATATCGTAAATTTGCAGGCAAATTAAAAGGAAATAACAAATTGAGAGCAAAATTTATCATCATACTGACTATTATCTGCCTTGCTTTGCATGCACAGAAATATGAAGTCAGAGCTGTTTGGCTAACCACTATCGGCGGCATCGACTGGCCCAGAACGCACACACAAAGCACGCAGAAACAAGAAATGACACGCATACTCGACCAGCTGAAGCAGGCCGGCGTGAACACCGTCATGATTCAGACGCGCGTCAGAGCATCTACTATCTACCCATCGCGTATAGAGCCTTTCGATATGTGCCTGACAGGCACTCACGGAAAGAGTCCCAACTACGACCCCCTGCAGTATATCGTCGACGAGTGTCACCGACGCGGGATGGAGTGTCATGCGTGGATGGTCACCATCCCCATCGGCAAGACCAGCGAGGCACGCTTCAAGGAGTTCAAACGCAAGAATCCAAGACTGACCCGCAACATAGGACAAGACGGCTTTATGGATCCTGAAAACCCTGCTACGGGCGACTATCTTGCCAACATCTGTGCCGAGGTGACACGCCAATACGACATCGACGGCATCCATCTCGACTACATCCGCTATCCGGAGACGTGGAAAGTGCGCATACCCAGGCAAAAAGCACGCGAAAACATCACGGGCATCGTCCGCAAAATCAACCGCGCCGTGAAGGCGCTGAAGCCCTGGGTGAAGCTCTCGTGCTCGCCCATAGGCAAGTCGGGCGACCTGAGCCGCTATCCCTCAGGCGGATGGAATGCCTACAACGCCGTCTGCCAGGATGCACAGGGATGGCTGCGCGAGGGACTGATGGACCAGCTCTACCCGATGATGTACTTCAGAGGCAACAACTTCTACCCCTTTGCACTCGACTGGCAGGAGCACTCCTACGGACGCACCATCGTCTCAGGATTAGGCATATACTTCCTCTCGCCCAGAGAGGGCAACTGGACGCTCGGCGACGTCACCCGCGAGATGCACTTCCTCCGGCAAAACGGCATCGGCCACGCTTACTTCCGCTCGAAATTCCTGACAGACAACACACGGGGCATCTACGATTTCGTACGACAGTTTGACGAAGCACCTGCACTGATTCCGCCAATGACGTGGGTATGGAATGAAGCGCCGTCAGCTCCCACCCGACTGGACGTCAGGCGCACACAGACTGCCGATCGCCTATCGTGGAGCGGCGCAAGTGATCGCTCACGTTCACCTTATTTATTATATAACGTCTATGCATCAACTGCGCCTAACGTCGACATCAGCGAGCCTCGCAACCTCGTAGCGACACGCATGCGGACAAAACAGATAAGCATTCCACATACAAAGGGACAGATACTCTATTATGCCGTCACAGCACTCGACCGCTACGGCAACGAAAGCACGGCTGTAGAACAGGCAGAAGGAGCTCAGAAGACAAGAATGGTACGGGTACTGACGCCCAACGACACCAAGATTCCACCATTCTACTACCTAATGACAAAAAAAGAACGCAAAAAGATGGGCTATTGAAACAAATACACAGATATTTGAACGAATTTCAAACCTTGTTTTTTTAGAAAAGCATTATCTTTGCAGCAGATTACAAATCGAAAAACTATTAATATCAAGAGAACTATGGAAAGAACTTGGAGATGGTTTGGCAAGAAAGACAAAATCACACTTGCTATGTTAAGACAAATCGGTGTCGAGGGCATCGTTACAGCCCTGCACGACGTACCTCTTGGCGAGGTCTGGACACGCGAGAAGATTCGCGACCTTCGCGAGTATATCGAGAGCTACGGCATGCGCTGGAGCGTGGTTGAAAGCCTGCCCGTGGTGGAGACCATCAAGTACGGCGGCCCCGACCGCGACCACCAGATTGAGGTTTATAAGGAGAGCCTGCGCAACCTCTCGGCTGAGGGCATCCACTGCATCTGCTACAACTTCATGCCCGTGCTCGACTGGGCACGTACCGACCTCTTCCACAACAACCCAAACGGTTCGACCAATCTCTATTTCAACTATGCCGAGTTTGCCTACTTCGACATCTATATTCTGAAGCGTGAGGGCGCTCGCGAGGAGTGGGCACAGTTCAAGTTCCCCGAGGGCTGGGGCGAAGGCCGCAACGTACTGGCCGAATGCGACGAGCTGGCCAAGACGATGACGCCCGAAAAAGATCACAAGTTAGTGGAGAACATCGTCATCAAGACGCAGGGCTTCGTCAGCGGCAATTTCAGCGAGGACGACGAAGCACCGATACAGAAGTTCCGCGAGTTCCTCGACCTGTATAAGGGCATCGACAAGAAGCAGTTACGCGAGAACATGAAGTATTTCCTTGAAGCCATTATGCCTACCTGCGAAGAGTGTGGCATGAACATGTGCGTCCACCCCGACGATCCCCCCATCGAGATTCTCGGTCTTCCGCGCATCGTCCGCACCGAAGAGGATATCCAGTGGTTCCTTGACGCCGTTCCCAACAAGCATAACGGCTTGACCTTCTGTGCCGGCTCGCTCTCTGCCGGTGCCTACAACAACGTGGTGGAGATGGCCAAGAAGTTTGCCTCGCGCACTCACTTCGTTCACCTCCGCTCATGCCACATCTTCCCCACAGGCGACTTCACAGAGGCCAGCCATCTGGGCGGACGTGCCGATATCATCGAGCTTTGCCGCATCTTCGAGAAGGAGAATCCGCAACTACCGATGCGTGTCGACCACGGTATGACGTTTACCGACGAGCCCGGCGGTATCATGGACGAGTCGAGCCACGGCCACAATGCCGGCTACACGCTACTCGGACGTATGTTCGCACTCGGACAGGTGCAGGGCATCCTCGCCACCGTCGACCGCGAATTAGGCATCCCCTACAAACAGCCCGGTTTCTTCGATTAAAAATTTCAGAACACTCAGATTACTCAGAATTATGAAATTGAATGATATACTGAGCGGCCAGTTCAATGCCGCAGAGTGGGAAGCAAAGGGCTACCAGCTTCCTAAGTTTGACATTGCCAAAGTTCGTGAGAAGACTGCAAAAGAGCCGACGTGGGTACACTTCGGCGGCGGCAACATCTTCCGTGCCTTCCCCGCTGCCATCCTCAACGACGCGCTGAACACGGGTAAGTACGACCGCGGTGTCATCGTGGCCGAGACGTTCGACTTCGAGGTTGTCGACAAGGCGTATACGCCTTATCAGAATCTGTCGCTGCTCGTCTCGCTACAGTCGGACGGCAACATCGAGAAGAAGGTCATTGCCAGCGTGACGGAAGCCCTGAAGGCCGACCCGCAGTTTGAAGACTGGAAGCGGCTGGTGGAAATCTTCCGCAACCCCAGCCTGCAGATGATCTCGTTCACCATCACCGAGAAGGGCTACACCTACAACGAGGCCGACCTGGCCCGTGGCCTCAGCCCTCTGTTTGCAATGGGTAAGGTCTGTGCCTTGCTGTATGAGAGATACGAGGCGGGCAAACTGCCTCTCACGGTGCAGTCGATGGACAACTGCTCACATAACGGCGACAAGGTGAAGACGGGTGTCTTTGCCTACGCAGAGCGCTGGGTGAAGGACGGACTGGTGCCGCAGGCGTTCCTCGACTACCTGAAGGACGAGACGAAGGTGACCTTCCCCTGGTCGATGATTGACAAAATCACACCGCGTCCTCATGAGAAGGTGAAGGAGCTGCTGGCTGCCGACGGCTTCGAGGACAATAACTATATCGAAACAGAGAAGCACACGTTCACGGCACCGTTCGTCAATGCCGAAGAGGTGCAGTATCTCGTCATTGAGGACAACTACACCAACGGCCGGCCGCCATTGGACCTCGGCGGAGCACTCTACACCACCCGCGAAACCGTCGACAAGGTGGAGACGATGAAGGTGACAACCTGCCTGAACCCGCTGCACACGGCGATGTCCATCTACGGCTGTATGCTGGGCTATACGCTCATCTCGGCTGAGATGCAAGACGACGACCTGCGTGCCTTCATCCAGAAGATTGGCTATATGGAGGCTATGCCCGTGGTGGTAGACCCGGGCGTGCTGAATCCCTACGAGTTCATCGGTGCCGTCATCAACCGCCGTCTGCCGAACCCGTTCATGCCCGACGCTCCGCAGCGTATCGCGATGGACACGTCACAGAAACTGCCCATCCGCTTCGGCGAGACGCTGAAAAAATATATTGCACGTGGCCTCGACAAGTCGAACCTCATACTGATTCCCCTCACGCTGGCCGGCTATGCACGCTACCTGAAGGGCATCAAGGACGACGGCACGGCCTTCGAGCCATCACCCGACCCCATGCTGGCCGAACTGCAGGCCATCGTCGCCCCGCTGGAAGTGGGCAAGGCCGACCAGGACTACTCATGTCTGAAACAGCTGTATTCACGCAAGGACGTCTTCGGTCTCGACCTCTACGAGGCTGGGTTTGGCGAACAGATTGAGGGTATGGTGAAGGAACTCTACGCCGGCAACGGGGCTGTCCGCGCCACACTGCACAAATACGTCAGCGCACGTTAAGCTGAAGGACTTAAAAACGACACTGACATGTTCAGCAAGGAAACTTACATTCGGCGACGTGCCGAACTAAAACGTTTGGTCGGAGAGGGCGTCATCGTCCTCTTCGGCAACAATGAGGCGCCCTACAACTATCCAGCCAACGGCTACACGCCCTTCCGGCAGGACTCGTCGTTCCTGTATTTCTTCGGACAGCATCGCGACGGACTGGTGGGCGTCATTGACATTGACAACGACGAGGAATGGCTCATCGGCGACGATATCGACGTAGAGGACATCGTATGGATGGGGTTTACACCCAGTGTGGCCGACCTGGCCGCAGAGGTAGGTATCACGAAGACTGCCCCGATGGCAAAGCTCCGTTCAGTCTGTTGCTGTGGCACAGCAACAAACAAAACGCTCCATTTCCTGCCCCCCTACCGCTACGACACGAAGATCCAGATTATGGACCTCACGGGCATCCACCCGTCGAAGCAGAAGGAAGCCGCATCGCTGAAGCTGATACAGGCCGTCGTGAAAATGCGCGCCACGAAGAGCACTGAGGAAATTGCCTACATCGACGCAGCCTGCGACATCGGCTACGTCATGCACACCACTGCACAACTGCTTATCAAGCCCGGCGTTACAGAACGATTCGTGGCCGGACAGGTGGACGGCATAGCCCGTTCGCTGGCTCAAGGCAACAGTTTCGGCACCATCTTCTCGCAACACGGCGAAATTATGCACGGTGCACCATCGGACACACCATTGGAGGACGGACGCCTGGTACTCTGCGACGCTGGCTGCGAACTGAACGACTACTGCTCCGACCATACGCGCACCATGCCCGTCAACGGACGGTTCACGCAACGCCAGTTGGAAATCTACAGCATCGTCGAAGCGTGTCATGACTATGTGTTGGAGGTGGCCAAGCCCGGCGTGAAGTACATGGATGTCCACTTCGCCGTCTGCCGCCGTATGACCGAGCGGCTGAAGGAACTGGGACTGATGAAGGGCGACGTCGACGAAGCCGTCAATGCCGGTGCCCACGCCATGTTCCTGCCACACGGACTGGGACACATGATGGGTATGGACGTACACGATATGGAAGGCCTGGGACAAATCTACGTCGGCTTCGACGACGAGACGCGTCCCAATCTCGAACAGTTCGGCACCAACTGCCTGCGTATGGGACGCCGGTTAGAGCCGGGCTTTGTCGTCACCGACGAGCCGGGCATCTACTTCATTCCGGCACTCATCGACGAGTGGCGGGCCAGCGGCCACTGCAAGGACTTCCTCGACTTCGACCTATTGGAGCAGTACAAGGACTTCGGCGGCATCCGCATCGAGGACGACCTGCTCATCACAGCCGACGGCTGCCGCTTCCTCGGACAAAAGCGCATACCCTATCACCCCAAGGAGCTCGAAGAGTTTATGGCCGTCAATCAATAGCCAAATAGGAAAATCAGACAATAAATAGTAAATCGTAAATAGCTAAATTGTAAAATGAAGAAAATTTTAACTTTCGCACTGATGACCATGATAGCTCTCAGTGCCGGCGCAGCCAAGAAGAAGGCTCCCGCCAAAGACAAGAACAAACCCGTTTTCACCATTATCAAGGAGAATCCCATCACCAGCATCAAGGATCAGAACCGTTCGGGCACCTGCTGGGACTATTCTACACTCTCTTTCTTCGAGGCTGAAATCTTGAAGGCAACAGGCAAAACCTACGACCTCTGCGAGTCGTTCGTGGCCAACAAGACGTACATGGAGCGTGCCATCCAGGTGGTACGCTATCACGGCGACTGCCAGTTTGCGCAAGGTGGTTCTGCAGAAGACGTGCTCCACACGCTGAAGACTCACGGCATCTGCCCTGACGACGCTATGCCCTTCCCCGGCTCACTCTACGGCGACTCGCTGAACAACTTCAACGAGTTCTTCTCAGTGCTGGAACCTTACGTGGCTGCCGTTTCCAAGAGCGACGCCAAGAAAATCTCCAACCAGTGGAAGGTCGGTATGCAGGGTATCCTCGACGCCTATCTCGGCAAGTGCCCCGAGAAGTTCACTTTCGAGGGCAAGGAGTACACGCCGAAGTCGTTCGCTGCCAGCCTGGGCATCGATTTCAACGACTATGTCAGCATCACCTCTTACACACACCACCCCTTCTACACGGCCTTTGCTGTCGAGGTGCAGGACAACTGGCGATTCCCCCTGTCGTATAATCTGCCGATGGACGAGATGATGAAGGTCATCGACAACGCCATCAACGAAGGCTACACCATAGCCTGGGGCGGTGACGTGTCGGAGCCGGGCTTCACCCGTCAGGGACTGGCCTACGCCGTCGACACCAAGAAGACCGAGAGCCTGGCAGGTAGCGACATGGCCAAGTGGCTGAAGATGACCGCCGAGAAGAAGAAGAACATCATCGACTCGCTGGGTTGCACCGTTCCCGAGATTGTGGCTACTCAGGAGATGCGCCAGGAGCGTTTCGACAACTGGGAGCTGACCGACGACCACGGTATGCTCATCTACGGCGTAGCTAAAGACCAGAACGGCAAGGAGTATTACATGGTGAAGAACTCATGGGGCGAGACCGGCACCTATAAGGGCATCTGGTATATGACGAAGACCTTCATCGCCGCCAATACCATGGATTTCCTCATCAACAAGAAGGCCATCCCCGCCGACATACGTAAAAAGTTAGGCTTATGAAGAGCAAAGCCCTCATTGCCATCTGTCTGCTGTGCTGCGGCATCGCCACAGCACAAACCGCCCAAGAGGAGCTGAAAGCCAACCGCTACCTCTCGGGCTCCAACTACCTGGACTACGACCGCCAGCTCAGCACCACACCGTTGACGCCGGCGCCAAAGGGTTACGAACCGTTCTATATGAGCCACTACGGGCGTCACGGCTCGCGCTGGCTTATTGGCGAAGGCGACTACACTACACCGCTGAACATCCTGCGCGATGCTCATGAGGCAGGCAAACTGACGGCTGAGGGTGAAGCCGTTTTGAAGAAGCTGGAGGATTTCTTTCCTACAACCGTCAAGCGTTTAGGCGAACTGACGACCGTCGGCGAGCGTCAGCACCACGGCATCGGCAGCCGGCTGGCCCGAAACTTCCCTGAAATCTTCAAGGCCAAGAACGTTCCCATTGATGCCCGCTCTACAGTCGTCATCCGCTGCATCCTGTCGATGGAGGCCGAATGTGAGGAACTGGCTGCCGCCAACCCTACAGCCCGTATTCACAATGACGTGAGCGAGTCGTTGCAGTATTACCTGAACCAGGGATGGAGCGACCGTCTGCGCCAAGCAAGCCGCGAGGGCCGCAAGGTGCGCAACCAATATGAGCAGAAGTACAGCCACCCCGAACGGCTGATGAAGCTGCTGTTCAACGACCAGCAGTACGTCTACGACAACATCCGTGCCAGTTCGCTGATGCGCCAGCTCTTTGAAATAGCAGCTAATATGCAGAGCCACGACACTGACATCGAACTTTATTCGCTCTTTACCGATGAAGAGACCTACGACCAGTGGCGTATGCGGAACATCGGCTGGTACCTGGATTATGCTGCCGCTCCACAGACGGGCGCCATCATGCCATTCAGTCAGCTGAACCTGCTGAAGAACATCATCGAGACGGCAGACACCGTTCGCCAGACACAGGCCACCCTTCGCTTCGGCCACGAGGTTTGCGTCATGCCGCTGGCATGTCTTCTGGAACTTGGTCAGTGTGGCGCACAGGTAGAGAACCTTGACACGCTCGACCGTGTATGGCGCAACTACCGCATCTTCCCCATGGCCTGCAACATTCAGTTGGTGTTCTACCGCCCCAAGAAGGGCAAGAAGGGCGATATCTTAGTGAAAGCATTGCTCAACGAGCGCGAGATGACAATGCCCGGCAAGCCCGTCAGCGGTCCCTACTATCGCTGGGACGACTTACGGCAATACTATCTGGAAAGGATCAACAACTTTGAAGAAAAAAACAGTTAAATAATATGGGAATCATCATCGGAATTGACGTGGGCATTTCGACCACAAAGATTGTAGGACTGAAAGACGGACGGGTAGCGTCACCAACGCGCATTACTGCTGCCGACCCCATCACATCGCTTTACGGAGCTTTCGGCAAGTACCTGCACGACAACGACATCAATCTGCAGGACGTAGAGCAGGTCATGCTCACCGGCGTGGGTTCGGCTTACGTGAAGGGACCTGTCTACGGACTACCCACTCAGAAAGTAGAAGAGTTCGTAGCCGACGGTCTTGGTGCCCGCTATGAGTCAAAGCTCGACCACACCATCGTAGTGTCGATGGGCACGGGTACAAGTTTCGTGTTGTGCAACGGCGACGAGATGCGCCACATCGGCGGTATCGGCATAGGCGGCGGCACACTGGCCGGCCTTTCTCGCCTGTTGCTGAACACCAGCGATATCAAGGCTGTATCGGCATTAGCCATGCAGGGCAATACGAAGAACGTACACCTGCTCATAGGCGACATATCGGCCGAACCGCTACCCGGCTTGCCAATGGACGCCACGGCCAGTATTTTGGCCAAGGCAAAGAGCGACGCAGCGAAGGAGGACATTGCGGCGGGCATCATCTCGATGGTGCTGCAGACCATCGGCTCTGCGGCATGGCTGTCGAGCCGTGGCTCCGACATTCGCGACTTTGTGCTCATCGGCAACCTGACGCTGCTGCCTCAGTGCAAGGAGGTGTTCCCACCGTTAGAGCAGCTCTACAACATCCGCTACCACATACCGAAGTACTCGCAGTACTGCACAGCCATAGGAGCGGCGCTGAACTTCAAGAAGTAAAATTAAAGCCCCATCGTCAAAAACAGGCGGTGGGGCTTTTTTCGTTCCTTGACCGGTAGTATCAGTTAGGATATTTCTTCATCATCCGCTGATAGAACGACTGTTGCTCTGCCTCGGTGACGGGCTGGACGCCAGCAAGCTGTTGGAGTAACCGCTCCAGGTCGCGGGTAACGTGAAAGCCCAGTGCCTTGCGCGTGTCTACACACTTCTGCAGCTCGTAGGCAGCACGCGGCTTATCACGGTCGATGAGCAGATGGGCCAGCGCCAGTCGGTAGCCCGTGCGGAACTTCTCCTGCCGCTGGTTCATGATGGCTCGGCAATAGAGGGTCGCCTTCGGTCCTGGTTCATCGGTCAGTTCAGCCAGTTCAGCGTAAAGGTAGCTGTCGTGACAGCGCTGCAGCAGTTGGCGGTAGATGGCAACGGCCTTCTCGCGTTCGTCCATGACGGTATATACCACCGCCATATAGCGCTGGTTGTGCTTGTCACGCGGATTGCGGCGCATGGCCTCCTGTAGCAGGGGCATCACCTTGAGACAGCCGGACAGTACATCAGCGTGTGGCCGAGGGGCTTTTCGTGTCATGAAGTCGCCGTCCCTCTGCTCCTGCAGTTCATGGAAGGCACTGGTGAGCACCTGCTGGGCAGGGGATGGTATGGGGTGGCTCGGCTGGCCGTCGACAGCGGGAGCGATGATGGTCTTCCAGTCTTCGTCACTCAGTTGTTCCACCTTCAGCTGCTCCACAAAATCCAGCATGCTGAAGTTCCTGTCTTCCCTGCTGAGCGTCACGGCAGCGTAGAGGATGCTGCTGTGTGCCTTGCCGTCCTTGTCATCAACGTTCGGCAGCACGCGCAGCAGGGCCTTGAATATCTTCTCGGCCTCTTCGAGCCGTTTCTCCTTGATGCGCTTTTTCAGGATGTCACTTGCCGTCCAGAACATGCACAGCGTGGTGTACTTGCCCTGGTGTACGGCATACATTGGCCGGATGGCTTCGTATGCCTCCTCAATCTTTCCCTGCTTCCGCAGGTCAAACACTTCTTTTACCGTCATATTCTACGTTTTATTCAGTCACAGACATCACTCACTTCACTTCCTCCCACATCAGTACGGAACCGTTGCGGCGGGCAGGGTCAGGACCGGCGAAGTCCATTGAGTAGGGGCTACCGGTGGAGGGGCTCTTGCCGAGGTAGCGGTGGTTCTTGAGCGAGAGGAGCATGAAGTCGTGGTCGAGGAAGTCCTGCCAGAGGAAGGTTGTGCTGTTCATCTCGTCGGTGGTGGGGGGCTGGTTTTTCCCGTCGGGTGAACCGACGGGCGCACTGTCGGTGGTGAAGCGGACGTCGCCGGGCAGGCCGTCGCCGTAGACCATGACATAGCGGCCGTCGGCACATTGGAGGGCTACCCTACCCTGACCACGGTCGATGACCTTGAACTGCGTCAGCTCGCTCTTATCGGTGACACGGGTGTCGTAGAGCAGACCGTGCTTCAGGGCGATTGCCGGACGACCGGTCGCCTTGTTGATGATGCGGATAGTCTTACCATAGGGAATATTTCCGCTGCGGTCAGCGCAAGGCTCGTCGACGGTGAAGTTGTCGAACTCGGCGTAACCGCCCTTCTTACCTTTTATATTAAAGGCGAAGAGGGCGTGGCGGGAGCCTTGAAACGAGATGAGCTGGTAGCTGAGGGGCATCTGGCGACCCAAGGTCTGGAACGTTGTGCCGTCGGTGCTGTAGGCGTACTGCATTTTATCGTTGTCGTAGTCGCCGATGCAGCGGAGGTAGATTTTACCGTCGGGCAAACCGACGGGCACACTGACGGTGTCGTTGGTGAGTTGTTCGAAGCAGCTGAGGGTGAGGGTGCTGCCTTGCTTGACGATGCCGACCCACGAGCAAGGAACGTTGATGTTGCCGAGTCCGCAGACGTCGCCGTCCTTCATGCCCTTGGTGTAGAGTTCGACGGTGACGACAGATTTCGGACCGATGACGCGCTGGGTGAGTGTGTTGCGGGCCCACATGAGCTGTTCTGCGGGCTGCGCCTGTATGCGGAGGCGACCGCCACGTAGGCTCCACTGCTTGTCGTCGGGGTTGTGGTTCCACTGCCAGATGCGGCCGAGCTGTTTGCCGTTGAAGTCGTCACTGCGGTTGTAAGGCGCAGACCCACCCCCTTGCCCCTCCCTGTAAGGGAGGGGAGTAGATAGACCTGCTGCAGCAGACCCACCCCCTTGCCCCTCCCTGTAAGGGAGGGGAGTAGATAGACCTGCTGCAGCCTCGTCTTGAGAGTAATCACTCCCCTCCCTCACAGGGAGGGGTTGGGGGTGGGTCTGCTGCTGGGGGTGGGTCTGCTGCTGGGGGTGGGTCTGCTGCTGGGGGGCTTCCCCTGGCTTGAACCACGTGCGTGGTGCTCGCCCCAGGTTGCCCTTCAGACCCACCATAGGCCAGCCGTCCTCCCACGTCATGGGCATCAGGCAGACGGTGCGGCCGATGGAGTGGAAATCCTGCATGAAGAGAGCCCACCACGTGCCGTCATTGAACTGCACGATGCCACCCTGGTGGGCATTGGTGCAGGCGGTGGCGTCCTTGTCTACGGGTCCGAGCTGGAACTTCGTTCCGTCCTCGCCGATGCGGTACTTCGTGCCACGAGGCACCTGCGTCAGCGAGGCGGCGTGGTAGCCGTAGGTCTCGTCGGCGGTGATGACGCGCGTCTCGTAAGGCCCCCAGATGCTCTTCGAGCGCGAACAGAGTGTGCGGCCGTTGGGCGAGTAGTCGGTAGAGATGAGGTAGTACATGCCGTCAATCTTGTACATGTGATGGCCTTCGCCCACGCCGTTACCTTCAGGAATGATGACGCGCTCGGTGCCCTCGACGGGTCCGCTCATGTCGGGCTTCAGTTCGGTACACTTCACCGTGCCGTAGCCGTGGATGGCGTACACCTTGCCGTCGTCGTCGAACAGCACGCCGAGGTCGTAGATATTGCCCTTCATGTTATGGTGCGTCCAGGGGCCTCGGATGTCCTTTGCGGTGTAGCATTGCAGGCCCTTGCCGTTGACGTTGCTGAACACGTAGAACTGGCCGTTGGCGTAGCGGATGCAGGGAGCCCAGATGCCCTGTCCGTAGATTTCCTGGTGGTTCTTCAGCGAGAAGCGGTCCTCGGGGAAGTCGAAG
>Ga0256405_10003620_pt1 | contig 31387 bp, 19 predicted proteins | sample RumenRJG_02DNA_FD_189096 | JGI IMG/M metagenome (GOLD analysis project Ga0256405, IMG submission 189096) | Bovine rumen microbial communities from Lethbridge, Alberta, Canada - RJG_02 | ecosystem: Host-associated > Mammals > Digestive system > Stomach > Rumen | place: Canada: Alberta...
CTTGCAAATTTCGCTAAAAATCTTGTAATATGTTACTTTTTGCTGTTAATATTCTGTAAAATATTCATAAATGACATTATTGTTACACCGACGGTTCCTCCCATGGATTATTTCGGGCAGTCCTAACTTAGTGGCCGTTTTATTCAGGCACTAATATCCATTTCTTCCTGATTTCTTCGCCATCAAACCAAATCTCTCTGGACTCGTCCATCAGAATATTCAGAAATAGTTTTTCGTCATCGTTAGGCAATAAAACCAGAAATGTAAGGTAATATCCTCCTTCCTTGCAAATATATACCCTTTTCGCATAGGTCAAACCATCAATGCTAATCATGCTTCTGCCCTTTGTTCTTACGAATTTTGTTTTAGACAGGTCAACGTCATAATAATAGATTCTGTCTGCATTGCAGATACTGCGAACCTGCTCCCCTGAAATGCAACTTAACCGATCTTCAATCAAGAAGGGACCTTCAGCATCGATATTCTTTCCTTGAATTTTATCCAAGATTTTCATTTCTCTCTCTGCATATCTCAATGGTGACGCTATGTTGTCCTTCTTCCCTTCCGTTAGAAACGCAGGATATAAGCCTCTCACCATCACCTCACCATCACCTTGATCGCTTTTAATACGGCACGCGAATGCATCCACAGGTGTCGTGCCATCATCGCTTATCCATATACAGTCGCTTCCTTCAATGATAGAGAATCTAGCAGGCACCCCTACCTTAATCCCTGATTTAGCATAAATCTCAGATAATGGCGGGACTAATCGAGCCGTATCTTGACCATAGGCAGACAAGGACATTCCAACGATAATGGAAAAGATAATTGTCTTTCTCATGACAACGCTATTGTTTTACCTTAAAAAAGCAGCGGAAATCATCAATTCTGTTACCACCTATCGAGTAATTCTGAGCATCGTAAAAAACCACGATTGAGTCAGTCGGAGAATATGGAAATATATTCACCATATGATAACAATCTTCCGTTTGATAATATCCTATAGTTTAAGGGAAAGTTACTAATATTTTATCGTTTTAGAAAATCTTTCCTGTTGGAATTTTGTTTTTCTTCTCCGCCTAAATCCCTGCCCCTCACATATTCCGATAGGTTGAGCATCAGCACCGTATGGGAAAGGATGGCTGGACCTGATCTAAGGTGGCGGCAGGAATATGCCCCGTCAACGGCATCCAGGAGATGCTTACACAGGATACTTTCGTAAGCAAGCGCAGAAGCACCCAGAATGAGCATTTGGGAAGTATCATGTAAATTTTAGACAGGATACTTTTAGGGTCTAATATAACATATTAATAATTAATACGTTGCCACTGGCCATCAGAGTACCCTCTAAGGTTTGCGGGTAGCTGAGTTATTCAATCGTCCACTCGGAGCCGTCTTTGGTGTCTTTGACGGTAATGCCGAGGGCTTTGAGGTGGTCGCGGATGGCATCGCTGGTAGTCCAGTCTTTAGCCGCCTTGGCCTTTGCGCGTTCGTCCAGCACCATGTCCATGAGCCCGTCCACGACATGCTTGTCTCCAGATTCGGCTGCTGACTCATCCCTGAGGCCCATCACGCCGAACACCACGTTGTCGAACAAGGTTAGGAGGGTGCTGAGGTCATTCCGGCTTAGTTTGAGCTCGCCTGCTTTGGCAGAATTGATTATCCGGACAGCCTCGAATACGTTTGCTAGTGCGACAGGGGTATTGAGGTCATCGCAGAGAGCTTCGTAGGCATCATTGAATATCTTGACGATTGCTTCACTGTCGGCGACTGGAGCAGGGGCTTCGGCAGAGGCAGGAGACGCTGATGCTAGAACAGCGGCCTCTGGAGCTACGGCATCAATGAATTCACCGTACTGCATTGCATCGGCAGGATTGCCTTCGGTGCCCTTGGCAGTTGGCTCAATGCCAGCGGCCTTCGCGAGAGCCTTCAAATCCTTGTACCCCTGCATAACGCGCTTGTAACCTTTCTCTGCGGCCTGCAGAGCCTCATTGCTGAAATCCAGAGTTCCACGGTAGTGGGCTTGGAGGATGAAGAAGCGGATGGTCATCGGGGAATATGCTTGTTCGAGCTTCGGGTGGTCGCCGGTGAATAGCTGTGGCAACGTGATGAAATTGCCAAGGGACTTGCCCATCTTCTGCCCATTGATGGTAATCATATTGTTGTGTACCCAGTAATGCACTCCCTGGGTGCTGCGTGAAGCCTCATTCTGAGCGATCTCGCATTCGTGGTGAGGGAACATAAGGTCCATTCCGCCCCCATGAATGTCAAACTCCTGGCCGAGATATTTCTCGCCCATCACGGAGCATTCCAGATGCCATCCCGGGAAGCCTTCGCTCCATGGGCTCGGCCAGTGCATGATGTGCGTCGGGTCTGCCTTCTTCCACAGCGCAAAGTCGTATGGCGCCCTCTTGTCGCTCTGGCCGTCAAGGGTGCGGGTACCTTCCAGAGTGTCATCCAGAGTGCGCCCGGAAAGCACTCCGTAATGATATTTCTTATTGTATGCGGCAACGTCGAAATACACGCTGCCGTTGCTGATGTAGGCAAAGCCGGCATCAAGAATCTTCTTCACCGTTTCAATCTGCTCGATAATGTGGCCGCTGGCACGTGGCTCGATGGAAGGCGGCGCGACATTCAGCTGGCGCATCGCCTCGTGGTAGCGGAACGTGTATGTCTGCACGATCTCCATCGGCTCCAGCTGCTCCAAGCGGGCCTTCTTCGCAATCTTGTCCTCGCCCTCGTCCGCATCGTGCTCCAAATGGCCTACATCAGTTATATTCCTGACATAGCGGACCTTGTATCCCAGATGTTTCAAGAGCCTGAAAAGCACGTCGAAAGTTACTCCCGGGCGAGCGTGACCCAGATGGGCATCGCCATAAACCGTAGGCCCGCAGACATACATTCCCACGTGGCCAGGGTTTATCGGGGTGAAAAGTTCTTTCTTCCTCGAAAGAGTGTTCGTCAAATATAGATTCCGCATAACTGATAATTCCAATTTAAAATGTATTTACAAGATATATTGTAGCGTTTCGCTTATGTTCTTTTCGGCGTCTCATTGGAACTTTCAGCGATTGGTCAGCCTTTCATAAACGTCTTTGTACGCTTCGCCGACTCTGCCGTTGTCGTGACGGAAACGATCTTTGTCGAGACGATGGCCTGTAGCGATGTCCCAAAGACGTGCGCTGTCCGGAGTGATGTCATCGCTCATGACAAGTCTCCCGTCAGGCATGTGGCCATATTCAGTCTTGAAGTCCACCAGAGTGATGCCGATGCTCTTGAACATAGGAACCAGCACCGCATTCACCTTTTGCGTCATTGAATATATTTGATTCAGTTCTTCCTGGCTTACCAGGCCGATGGCCAGTGCCTGCGAGTCGTTGATCAGAGGGTCGCAGAGTATGTCGGACTTGTAACAGAGGTCGTAGACAGGTTCTTTCGGAACGATGCCTTCTTCCAGCCCCAGCCTCTGTGCCATTGAACCGGCGATGACATTGCGGACGATGACTTCCATCGGGATGACGCTCGTCTTCCAGCAAAGCTGTTCAGTGTCGGAGAGTTTCTCTATGAAACTCGTCGGCACCCCGTTCTCCTGCAATATCTTTGAAATCTCGCAGGAAATGCCATTGCAATATTTCCCCTTGCCCTTGATGACCGCCTTCTTGATTTTCTTGTAGGCAGTGATTTCATCGGTGAAGCTGATTATGACTTTCTCCGGGTCCTCGGTGTCATATATTTTGATAGAAACTCCATCATGAACTATTCCAGTCTTTTCCATATTCAATGAATATTATGAATTCTGTTTCCGGGTGCCATTGCCGTTCTCGGAAGCATGCGAGCTGGCGTGAGCAGAGCCTGTGCGGAAGTAGCGCACCGCATTCTCGAAGAGTGGCTGCTCGAGGTCAGCCTCTATATTTTTGAACAGACCATCTTCGTAGCGCTCGCTGTGCCCCATTTTGCCAAGGATTTTTCCATCCTTGGATATGATGCCCTCGATTGCATAGTAAGAGCCGTTAGGATTGTAAGGCGACTCCATCGTGACCTCATCGGTGAGCGGGTCTACGTACTGGAAGGCCACCTGGCCGTTGGCGAACAGCTCGCGGGCGAGGTCCTCGTTCAAGACAAATTTTCCCTCGCCGTGGCTTACTGGGATGGAGAACTCATCCCCTATGTTCAGGCCCGACAGCCAAGGCGAATTTGTTGTGGAAACCCTAGTGGTGACCATCTGGGAGATATGTCTGTTGATGTCGTTCCTGAACAGGGTAGGCGAGTCCTTAGTGACCATTCCAAGGTGGCCGTAAGGCAGCAGGCCGGATTTCACCAGAGCCTGGAATCCATTGCATATTCCTAAAATCAGACCGTCCCTTTGCAGTAGGCGTTCGATTGCATCTGCTATGTCCTTGTTGTTCAGGACGTTGGCGATGAACTTCCCGCTTCCGTCAGGCTCGTCTCCAGCAGAGAAACCGCCGGAAAGCATCAGTATCTGGCATTCGTCGATGTTTTCTTTCATTTCGGCGATTGAATCCAGCACGTCCTGTTCGCTGAGGTTCTTGAACACGCTCATGAAAGGTTCTGCGCCCGCCTTGCGGAAAGCCTTCGCCGAATCGTAGTCGCAGTTGGTGCCAGGGAATACAGGAATATAAACCCTGACCTTATCGACCGCAGGCCCATGGTATTGCAAGTCTGCTTTATGAGCCTTGAACGGTTTCATGCCTTCCGAACCCTTAGGCATCAGGCGCTTGAAGTCAGGCTTGCTGGTAGAAGGATAAACCTTGTCGAACAGCGACCCGTTGAAGTCCATCAGCTCGAAAATCGAAATCGAAGTGCCGTTCACGAGAACATTTCCATCCTCGCCTGAAGTCACGTGGCCTAGCTCGATGGCATTCTCGAAATCCAGGGCGTGACCATCTGTTTCTACCACGATGGAACCATAGCTTAGATTGAACAAATCCTCCTCGTCGAGGTGCACGTCGAAACCGAATGCATTGCCGAAACTCATCTTGCAAAGAGCTTCCGCAACTCCGCCGAAGCCGACGGACCATGCGGAAACTATAGTGCCGTCAGCTATCTTTTCCTGAATATGGTTCCAGTTCTTCATAAGCTGCTGCGTGTCAGGCATGAAGTTCTCCTTGGGGGTATGCTTCACTAGATACAGCCTGTCGCCTTCCCATTTGAATTCCGGAGAAATCACGTTCTTTACCTTGACAGGAGTTATCCCGAATGCAATGAATGTAGGCGGCACGTGAATGAGCCCCTTCTCTGTCTCGAACGATCCGCTCATTGAATCCTTGCCTCCGATTGAAGGCAGGCCAAGCTCTTCTTGCATCTTCAGCGAGCCAAGCAGGGCTGCCGCTGGCTTGCCCCAGACCTTAGGGTCAGATGTCATTCTTTCAAAATATTCCTGGCAAGAGAAGCGCATGGTCTCCCAGCATCCGCCAGCAGCCACTATTTTGCTGCAAGCCTCGACCATTGAATATGCCGCGCCATGATAAGCGCTCCATTCGCAGAGGTCAGGATTAAATCCGAATGCCATCATGCTGGCAGTATTCGTGAACCCGTCCGTAGGCAGCTTCTGCACTGAAACCTGAGTCTCGGTGGCCTGTAGTTCGCCTCCGAACGGCATAAGCACCGTAGATCGTCCTATGGTGGAATCGAACATCTCTATGAGACCTTTCTGGCAGGTCACGTTCGGATCTTGCAGATTGCTGAACATTCTTTCTTTAAGGCTCTTTCCCGGCACGTCACGGTAGAATGGATCGTTTTCCGGCACTGCCCCTATTTCAGCCTTGGAATAATGTTTAGCTCCGGCGCTGTCGATGAAGCTTCTCTTTAAATCTACGACCACCGTGCCGCCATAATGCATCTTCATCCTCTCCGTGTCGGTAACGTCCGCAACGTGAGTCACTTCGATGTTCTCTTCATGGCAATATTCCTTGAATATGTCTTCGTCTTTGGCTTCCACCACGACAGCCATCCTCTCCTGCGACTCGCTGATTGCCAGTTCGGTTGTGTTCATTCCGCTGTACTTGACCGGAACCCTGTCCAGATAAATGTCCAGTCCGTCTGTAAGCTCGCCGATTGCGACGCTCACTCCGCCGGCTCCGAAATCATTGGACTTCTTGATGAGTTTCGTCACCTCCGGCCTTCTGAATAGTCTTTCCAGCTTCCTCTCCTCCGGAGCGTTACCTTTCTGCACCTCGCTTCCACAGGTTTCCAGAGACTCCTCCGTGTGTTCCTTGGAAGAGCCTGTCGCGCCACCGATTCCATCACGCCCAGTGCGTCCTCCAAGCATCAGCACCACGTCACCTGGCTTGGGACTCTCTCGGCGCACGTTGGAGGCCTTGACAGCTCCTACCACCGCCCCGACTTCAAGCCTCTTGGCCGTGTACCCATCGTGATATATTTCCCTTACATGTGTGGTCGCAAGGCCAATCTGGTTGCCGTAGCTGGAATATCCGCGGGCAGCCTGCTTCGTGATGACTTTCTGCGGCAGCTTGCCTGGCAGCGTTTCGGAAACCGGCTTCCAGATGTCCCCTGCTCCTGTCACTCGCATTGCCTGATAGACGTAGGAACGTCCCGAAAGAGGATCCCTGATTGCGCCTCCAAGGCAGGTTGCAGCACCACCGAATGGCTCGATCTCGGTCGGATGGTTGTGAGTCTCGTTCTTGAACATCAGCAGCCACCTTTCGACTGCGCCATCAACATCTACGTCTATGAATATGCTGCAGGCGTTATTTTCCTCGCTGACTTCCATGTCGTCCAGCTTGCCAGCCTTGCGGAGATGCTTCGCGCCGATCGTGGCCATGTCCATGAGGTTCAGCCCCTTTTGCTCACGTCCAAGATCCTTGCGCATCTTCAGGTACAGCTCCATCGTGCCCTCGATATCCTCCTTTATGAACGAATCTTCGATTCCGATTTCCTCAAGCTCAGTCGTGAACGTGGTGTGGCGGCAGTGGTCGCTCCAGTAAGTGTCCAGGATGCGCAGCTCTGTCTCGTTAGGGTCGCGGCCTTCCTCCGTGAAATATTTCACGACCTCGTTCAGGTCATCGGCGTTCATCGCAAGGCCCATTTTTTTGCAATAGGCCTCGCGTTCGGAAGCCGTTGACATATTCCTGAAGCCCTCTAGCACGGGAACCGGCTTCACGGCTGCCTGCTCAGCATCCGTCAGTTTGGAAAGGTCCTTCGTCCGAGATTCCACAGGGTTGATGCAATAGTGACGGATTTTCCCCAGCGTCTCTTCCGTCGCATCATCATCCACTATTATCAGCTTGGAACTCTTGATGTTTATATTCGCCGCAGGGTCAATCAGGTGCACGCAGTCGATGGCTGATGCTGCCCTTTGGTCGAACTGCCCTGGAAGGTATTCCACGGCGATATATTTCTTTCCTTCTAGGTCAATCGAATCGATGACGCTGTCTGTCACGATTTCGCCGAAAACGCTGTATCGACATTTATCCAGCAGTTCTTGGGTGAAGCCGAACAGGTCATAGACGTTTAACAGCCTCAGTGATTTGAGATTCAGTGAAAGGTTCTCGTTAAGTTCTGCCAGAAGGCTTTTTGCTTCAACCTGGAACTCAGGATGCTTCTCTACGAAGATGCGGTAATTTTTCATTTCTGGATGCTTCCGTTTAATTCACAAAATTATGCTTTTCAACGGAGAATAGCAATTGAAATTCACCCCAAATGACTATCTTTGAACATGACGACTTACCGTCATCCGGAACGACCCCCCACGTCATCCTGAACTTGATTCAGGATCCAGGTAAATGAACATGTTATATTCAATATGCTATTATGAAACATTCAATCACCACCATCGCTCTCAGCATTGCTGCAATTGCTCTGATAGCAGCAGGATGCAACAACGGCGCTAAGAAGGCGCAACAGAAAGCAGCCGAGGGAGCCGCCATCGAGCAGGCTCGCCAAGACTCAATCGCAAAAGCTCAGAAAGAACAAAAAGAGAAAGAAGCTATGACTACTCTACAGAATCTGCCAGACGAACCGATTTTCGACATCGTCACTGACATGGGAACAATCAAGGTTAAACTCTACGGCAAGACGCCAAAACATCGCGAGAATTTTGCGAAGCTGGCTCTTTCTGGTTATTATGATGGTCTGCTGTTCCACCGCGTGATCAATGGATTCATGATCCAAGGCGGAGACCCTTACACTCGCGACACATCGGCAGCCGCAGTCGCTAAATATGGCCAAGGAGGCCCAGGATACACTATTCCGGCTGAGTTCGTTCCAGAATACAAACACAAGAAGGGCGCTCTTGCAGCCGCTAGGCGTGGAGATGCTGCCAATCCGAAGAAGGAGTCTTCTGGCTCTCAGTTCTACATTGTGCAGGATCCTGTGGCTTGCGCTCCGCTAGATGGTGAATACACAGTGTTCGGCGAGACCATCGAAGGACTGGATGTCATCGACCGCATAGCCCAGGTCGCTACCGACAAGAAAGACAGGCCGTTGCACGATGTAGTCATCAAGCAGATAAAACTTGATGAGAAATCAGCGCCAAAAGTAGAGGAAAAATCAACTGATGAAAATTCCAAAAACAATTAATTCGGTATTTTTGACTATGTTTTCTGCAATTTTGGCCAATTTTCATGCAACGAATTGGTTTATTAAAAACAAAATACTACCTTTATGCAAGTTTTTTCATAGGTAAAGTTTTAGGTTAGAATTGCGAATAGAGCATGCAGTGATGCAAGCTCTATTCTTCTTGAAAAAAACTCTATTCATCTATTACGGGGATCGATTAAGAAGTGATTTTTAACGGTCCCTTTTTTATGCCCTGGACAGGACGCAAAAAAGGCAGATCGCATGGTGCGTCTGCCTGAATATCAAGAGCTTATAAAGCTTAGTCGCTTAAAGAGAACCTTCTGAATGCAGTTACTGTCGCATCTTTGTCACCGGCCTTGATGTAATCGGCGACGCTGAGCTTGTTGTCCCAGATGAATTCCTGAGCCAGAAGAGTCCTTTCTTTGAAGTACTTGTTCAGCTTGCCTTTGGCTATATTCTCTAGCATAGCCTCTGGCTTGCCGGCCATCTTCGGATCCTCAGCGATTTGCTGCTTGTACATCTCCAATTCTTTCTCGACGGCATCCTTAGGGCAATCGTCGGCAGAAACGGAAACAGGGCTCATTGCAGTTACCTGCTGTGCGACGTTCTTGCCAATCTCTGCTGAAACTTCCTTGTTGAAAGCTACGATTGATCCAACTTTATTGTTGTTGTGAACATATTGTGAAATGTATGGAGCCTCAAGATGGTCGTAATAAGCGAGAACCAGCTTCTCTCCAGTTTTGCCAGTGAGAGCGGAGATTTCTTCCTCGACGGTATGTCCGTTAGAGCATTTGCATGCTTTGAGGGCATCGAGGTCTGCCGGGAAGTTCTTAATGGCAGCGTCGGCGATTTCGTCTGCAAGGCTCTTGAAGTTGTCAGTCGCAGAAACGAAGTCGGTCTCGCAGCCTAAGCATACGATGATTGCCTTGTTCCCTTCTATGCGAATGCGAACCGCACCTTCGGTAGTCTCACGATCTGCTCTTTTTGCAGCCACGAGCTTACCTTTCTCGCGAATGATCTCGACGGCTTTGTCGAAATCTCCGTTGGCTTCTTCAAGTGCTTTTTTGCAGTCCATCATTCCGGCCTGCGTCATTTTGCGTAATTTCATTACGTCTTGTGCGGAAATTGCCATTTTTCGTTCTCCTTTATAAAAAAATCATTCAGCTTTTGGTTCCTCTGCCTGGCTTTCGGCCACCGGTGCTGCAGGAGCCTCTGGCTCTTCAGCCTTAGGTGCTTTTGGCTCGTCTTTCGGAGCATCCTCTTCTGCGGCCTCTGCCTCAACGTCAACAGGCTTTGCAGTCTTGCGAGCGCGAAGCTTCTTCCCTGTAGGATTGGAGAGAGCCTCTCCCTCTGCATTCTCCTCAGTCTCCTCTTTTTCTTTCTCCATCTTCCTTTCGTCCAGACCTTCCTGGATTGCCTGGCAGAGAATATTCATTATTAACTGAATAGACTCTACTGCGTCGTCATTTGCCGGTATCACATAATCAATGTGGGTAGGATCGCAGCATGTGTCAACCATTGCGAATACCGGAATGTTGAGGCGGTTAGCCTCTTTGACGGCGTTGGCTTCCTTCTGGATGTCAACGACGAATAGTGCCGATGGAAGGCGGCTCATGTCCTTGATGGAACCGAGGTTCTTCTCGAGCTTAGCCCTTTGACGGTCCACCTGCAGACGCTCTCTCTTAGCGAGTTTCTCGTAGGTGCCGTCCTCTTTCATCTTATCGATGGTGTTCATTTTCTTGATAGCCTTGCGCACTGTCGGGAAGTTGGTGAGCATACCGCCTGCCCAGCGCTCGGTTATCGATGGCATGTTGACTGCCGTCGCCTTTTCAGAAACAAGCTCTTTAGCCTGTTTCTTCGTAGCTACGAAGAGAATCTTGCGACCTGAGCGGGCAAGCTCTTTCATAGCATCGGCAGCCTCGTCTATTGCGACGATGGTCTTGTGCAAGTCTATGATGTGTATTCCATTTTTCTGGCCGAAGATGAAAGGAGCCATCTTAGGGTTCCATTTCCTTGCCAAATGTCCGAAATGCACGCGTGCATCAAGAAGTTCTTGGAAATTTGTTCTTGGCATTGTAATGTTAATTTTTAAGTTTTTAAACTTTTTCTTCGAGGTCGTTTGCCGTTGGACCTTTCAGACTCTTTTCTTCAATCCCGGAGCAGTGGCATTGCCAGTCTCCGAAATTTTCCGCGGTTCCGTCAACTCTGCGGTAGTTCGCAATTCGAAGGAAAAATATTCCTATGAATATGCCGAAGTCAGCAGAGTTTCTTCGAGCGGACCGTGCTTTGACATAAATCAGCTCAGCAATATTAACGTTTGCTGAATTGGAAGTGAGCACGTGCGCCAGGCTGACCAGGTTTCTTTCTCTCGACTTCGCGAGAATCGCGGGTGAGGAAGCCTTCTGCCTTAAGGGCAGCGCGGTAAGCCTCTCTGTCGAGATTGCTCAGAGCGCGTGAAATCCCAAGCCTTATAGCTTCTGCCTGGCCTTTCGTGCCTCCGCCTACGATGTTAACCTTCACGTCAAACTGACCTTCTGTCTTGGTGACCACGAATGGCTGGTTCACGATGTAAACAAGGTTCTCCTGCTTGAAATACTCATTCAGAGGACGATTGTTGATCGTGACGTTGCCTTTCCCGGGCGCAAGATAAACACGAGCGACGGCTGATTTACGTCTTCCAAGGGCGTTTTTTTGTTCCATTTGCTGTGTTAGATTTCGTTCAACTTAATAACTTTAGGATTCTGTGCCTGGTGAGGATGCTCAGGGCCTGCGTAAACGTGCAGGTTCTTGAGAATCTGGTCGCCAAGACGAGTTTTAGGGAGCATGCCTTTGACAGCTCTCCTTACTAGTTCGGCAGGTCTCCTCTGAAGGATCTCCTTCGGAGTCGTGAAACGCTGTCCGCCAGGGTAGCCCGTGTAACGAGTGTAAACGCGTTCAGTCATCTTCTTGCCTTTCAGGATTACTTTCTCGGCGTTAACCACGATGACATTGTCACCGCAGTCCACGTGAGGAGTGTAACCAGGCTTGTTCTTTCCGCGAAGGACGAGAGCGAGCCTTGATGCAAGGCGTCCGAGTTCCTGATCCGTGGCATCGATCACGACCCAACCTTTGTTTACGGTCGCCTTATTGAGCGATGCCGTTTTGTAGCTAAGTGTGTCCACTGTCTTGATCTTTAATGGTTTAACATAAAAAAATTGCGATCCCTACACAAAATAGGGGTCGCAAAGATAGTAAATATTTTCGAGTCTGGCAAACTAAATCGAAAGCACGGCGAGAACGTTTATCAGCTCGCGATCGATTGGCTTGTCTTTCTTTATGGCTTTGTCGATAGGGACGTACACCACCTGGCCGTTCTGTATGCCTACCATGATGTTCCTCTGACCCTCTAGCAAGGCCTCGATGGAAGCGTAGCCCAGCCGGCTTGCCAGTATCCTGTCCTCTGCGGAAGGCGAACCTCCTCTCTGCAGGTGGCCAAGGATGGTGACGCGCACGTCGTACTGAGGATATTCCTTGCGCACCCTTTCGGCGTAGTGCATTGCGCCGCCGTCTTTCGGGCTTTCGGAGACGATGACAATCGAGCTATTCTTGCTCTTTCGCTTGCCATGATTGATGAATTGCTCCAGCTGGTCGATGTCCGTCTTGTCTTCCGGAATGATGGCGGCCTCTGCCCCTACGGCAATAGCGCTGTTCTGCGCCAGGAAGCCTGCGTCGCGCCCCATCACTTCCACGAAGAATATCCTGTCGTGCGAGGTAGCGGTGTCGCGTATTTTATCCACGCACTCCACGATGGTGTTCAGGGCGGTATCGTACCCAATCGTGCTGTCTGTGCCGTAAAGGTCATTGTCTATCGTTCCCGGCAGGCCTATGATAGGAATGTCGTATTCCCTTGCGAAATCCTGGGCTCCGGCCAGAGACCCGTTGCCGCCAATGACGATCAAGGCATCCACTCCGAATTTCACGAGGTTGTCAAAAGATTTCTGCCTGCCCTCGGCAGTCATGAATTCCTGGCTTCTGGCAGTCTTCAATATGGTTCCGCCTCTCTGTATGGTGTTGCTGACGCTCTCGGTCGTGAGTTCTTTGAAATCGCCGGCTATCAGCCCTTCGTAGCCGCGATATATTCCCATAACTTTCCATCCGTTGTAGATAGCCGTGCGGGTGACGGCTCTGATGGCAGCATTCATTCCCGGAGCATCGCCTCCGGAAGTCAGTACGCCGATAGTCTTTATCTCTTTCATAACAAGGTATAATAATAAGTGTTGCAAAAATACTAATTTTGCCAGAAAATTAGTCCGCAGCTGTGGTGCCATTTATGATATAATGGATCCTGTTCCGGCTTAAGCGAGAGCGATTGCTCCATTTTTTCATCATGAATATAGGGTCGATTCAATTGGGAGACAGGCCTGTGCTGCTTGCGCCGATGGAGGATGTTACAGACGCATCCTTCAGGGGGATATGCCGCGAGCTGGGCGCAGACATGGTATATACGGAATTCGTGCCTGCCGAGGGTCTGATAAGGGATGCGAAAAAGGCTATTGACAAACTGAGAACCTACGATGAGGAAGCGCCAATCGGGATACAGATATATGGCAGCGATCCCGATGCCATGGTGGAGGCTGCCAAGATGGCCGATCACGCCGATGAGATTGCCGGAGGTCATGGGGCTGACCTGATAGACATCAATTTCGGCTGTCCTGTCAGCAAGATAGCCATAAGGGGGGCCGGCTCGGGAATGATGCGCGAGCCGGACAAGATGGTCATGATTACTAAGCGCATAGTCGAAGCCGTTCGCAAGCCGGTGACCGTGAAGACTCGCCTGGGATGGGACGACAAGAGCAAAATCATCGTCGAGCTGGCTGAGAGGCTTCAGGATGCCGGCATCCAGGCTCTGACAATTCATGGACGGACTCGTTGCCAGATGTACAAAGGGGAGGCGGATTGGTCGCTCATCGGCGAGGTGAAGCGGAACCCTCGCATGCATATTCCTATAATAGGCAATGGGGACATAACTTCGGCTCGCAAGGCAAAGGCAGCGTTTGACGAATATGGCGTCGATGGGATAATGGTGGCGAGGGCTTCATTCGGGCACCCTTGGATATTCAAGGAAATAAAGCATTTCCTGGAGACAGGGGAGGAGCTTCCGCCGCTGGGGGTTCGGGAGAGGGTGGATCTCGCAAAACGCCATTTCGCTCTTTCCGTGCAGATGAAGGGCGTGCCTAGGGGGGTGTATGAGATGCGCCGCCATCTTTCCTGCTATTTCAAAGGGCTTCCGGATTTCAAGGATGTCAGAATGAGGCTGGTTACGGAAAATGACCCTGACAAGGTGGTTGAAACACTTGAATATATTGCCGAGCGGTGGGGGAGCAGCGCGATTGAGGAAAATTCTAATGTCTACGGAATAAAATAGTTTCCAAAGTGCGTCATGCTGATGTGAAAATGTGGTTTTTCCCTATTTTTTTGTATCTTTGCGACCTATGCTGGAGAAGGTCATTCTTGCACCATATTATTTTACGCTCAAGCTGAGGCATTTTCTGTACGACAAGGGCATATTCAAAGTAAGCACTTGCGAAGTGCCTACTATCTGCGTGGGTAATATCACCGCAGGCGGTACGGGCAAGACCCCCCACACCGAGATGATACTCCGTCTCCTCCTCCATTCCGATGACTGGGCGTACAGCAATATCGCAGAGCTTTCCAGGGGACACAAGCGCATGAGCGGTGGATTCCAGCTGGTTTCTAGGGATGGTAATGTCAATGAATATGGCGACGAGGCTCTCCAGATAAAGAAAAAATTCCCTAGCGTCGTGGTGGCTGTGGACCGGAAAAGAGTTGAGGGATGCGACCTGCTCTGCCATCCTGAGAAACTGAAGACGTACAAGAGGGCACGTAGCTGCGCTAACGTGGAAATTCGGAAATCTGACATCATAGTCTTGGACGATTCGTTCCAGTACCGGTCTCTTGACTCTTATTACAAAATAATACTCGTAGATTATAACAGACCTACCTATAAAGACAATCTGCTGCCTTTTGGCAGGCTTAGGGATTTACCCGAGAGGCTAATCTGCGCTGACATCCTGATAGTCACGAAGTGCCCTGTTTTCGTGTCTGATGAAGAGAGGCTCCAATGGGCTGAGAAATTAGGCATCAGAGATTTCAATCCCGAGACGTGCACGGGAATCGATAAAGAGGGAAGAAGCAAGACATTGCTTTTCACGTCCATTAATTACAAGCCTCTGGAACCCGTTTATGAGCAGGCCGACCCAAGGTATTCCTACTCCAAGCATCTGATTTTGTTCTCCGGCATCGCCAAAGACACTCCTCTTAGAAGCTATCTCAGTGACAATTACAAAATCGTGAAGCGGTTCACTTTCATGGATCATCATAATTACAATCGCTGGGACATCAATAAAATCATGCATTCGGTCAAGGAAAATCCTACGGCAGTCGTGGCTACCACGGAAAAAGATTGCCAGAGGATAATGGATTACAAAAAGATCCCTGACAAATTGAAGGAACGTCTCTTCAAGGTTCCGATTGAAGTCGGTTTCCTGACCGACAATGAGCGAGATATCTTCGAAACTACTCTCCTCACCGCCCTTCGGAATTTCCACCAAGTCAATCAGCATTAATAGCCAGGCATCCCCGCCCCCCATCATCCGAGCTTAACCCGGATGACGATTGCGTTGTGAGAGAGCAACTGTTCGTTGCGTGTCAAAGGGTGTTTGATGTCACTGATTCCGGAATTGAGCTAATCCTTGAATAGACATCCGATTCTGCTCCTCCTTCAGTTGAGAGGATCAACCTGTCCCTATCTCCCTCAACGGTATACGAAGAGCCTAGAGGACGTCCGTCGGAATATTTCCCTGACAGGATTCCGTCGGTGAAAGTATATGTTCCCGTGAATGAGACAAAACGACCTGCTCCCAGCCTTTGATAAATGACGAAATTTCCGGAAGAGAATGTCAAATAGACATCTACGGTTTGGTTTCCTATAGTCACGGACTTCGTTTGGATGGAAGCCAGTTCCCAGGAACCCTCGATACTGAGGCTCTCTTTCCCCTTGCTATCGTCTTTTCCACATCCTGCCATGAATAGGATCATGGCCGAGAGGATAATATTACATATTCTTTTAATCATAGCCAGCCTCCCTTTCCATTACCGCCATCAACATCTCGCACTATTACGGATATAGTCTGGATCAATTCCATGCCTCCAGGAGGATTATTCCCTCCTCCGACAGAAGAACCGCCACCGACAGCTTTTATGGTTATCGTCCCAGCACCGATCTTAGTAGGGTGGATGTACAACCTTCCGAACTGCACATAAGCATACCCTGAAGCCGGCACTGCGGCCTGACCGGTAGCATCAGCACCCTGAATCTCCTGAAGTCCAAGCGAATTCACTGTCGCTTGAGGAACAGTGACATCAAGGTAAGTGAGGCTGACCGAGGATGATCCGAAGAATGAAGATATGTCCAGCCATTGCGTCTTGCCCAGTTGAGCAGTAATGCAAGGTGTTCCGTCTATCTGCATCATTAGCCGCCATGCATCAGCAGCCCCTGTCCCCATCTGATGATAATAGCTTCCTAGATTAATATTCTGTGCGTTGTTGTAATATCGCTTGGTTGAAGTGGCAATGTGGTTGTCAATGTCGTCCGTTGCAGACAGCAACATATTCTTAAACTCATCCCTGGTGAATGTCTTGCCTTGTTTCTTTGCGTAGGATAAGCCGAGCGCGACGATTCCTGAGACATGTGGGCACGCCATCGACGTTCCTTGCATATATCCATAGTCTGAACCTCCCGCCTCGGAAATTGTCGTTGAAAGTACCATTGCCCTATAATCTTTGAAAGGAGGAAGATAAGCCTCTCCGCCAGGGGCGGCGATGTTGCAGCCTGGGCCGTAGTTAGTGTAATAAGTCGGGAGAAAATCCGGAGCGAAGGCAGAAACGCTGATGATGTCATGCAATGCTCCTGGATAATGCGCATAGTTGTGGCCCTCATTGCCTGCAGCGAAGACTGCAATGCCGCCGTCAATCACGCTGTTATTCTTGCAATCTTCGAAATAATGTATGGCATCGGACTCCAATGTCCCTACTTGGCCTAAGTAATTATCATCGGAAGAAAAAGAGCTCGTGTAGCCGAAAGAGCAAGAAATCACCGATGCGCCATTGTCTCCGGCGTACTTTATGGCTCGGGCAGTGATTGAAGCTGATCCGCCGTATTCCCCATCGAAAATCTGGCAGCTCATTATCTTGCAACCATCTCCTTTGCCGCTTCCGCCAGCCACGCCAGCTACGCCAATCCCGTTATTGTTAACGGCAGCTACAGTTCCGGCGGTATGGGTGCCATGCCCAGAGTTTCCATCTTTCGACCAGTCTAAGGCTCCTTTTGCGACGAAATTATATCCATGTATGTCATCCACATAGCCATTGCCATCATCGTCTTTGCCGTTTCCTGCGATTTCCCCAGGGTTCGTCCACATGTTAGCAGCCAGATCTGGATGCGTGTATTTTACTGGTTCATCTACCACAGCTACTATGATCTCAGGGTCTCCGCAAGTGAGTTTTGACCAGACATCATTGACGTTGATGTCGGCTCCTTGCGCAACGTAAGTAGCGATCGTCGCATCTCCTCTGTTATTGTAGTTCCATTGATCAGGGAGAGAAGGATCATTGAATATGGCATTGGAGCCGGCCCTCGTGGCTATTGATTGCCCTTCATACGGGTAGACGACGCAGTCAGATGCCTTCTGGGCCACATGCTCGTACTCAATCGCAGCGACGCTTTCAAGCCCAGCTATGGACATGGATGACTCTTCCCTGCTGCTGCCTTCCGGGACTCCCACCTTATACCATCTGTCCAAACCGTGCTTTCTTTCCAAATCTTCTTTTCCTTTCACGGAATTGAAAATCCTTTCAACCTTGGTGAAGCCCAGCTCGGAAAGCTTTGACAGATCAGCGTCTGAAGGCACTCTGGCAAATTTCACGAGAATCTCATCCGGCAAGGAGCCAATAGGAGAATTCACCGCCTTCGTTTCTAGGCTTAGCTCCTGCTTCGTCACCTCAGAAGAGACATCCTTCATGTCATCGCCGCATCCGGCAGCCACCACCAAGATTGGAAATATTAATAATGCTAGTTTTTCTTTCATTAGTTCAGTTTCAAAATAATAAAGGCCCGAAACGGTATTATCTCGGGCCCATATTTTCATTATTTTAATTCAATTGAACAGCCTCTTTTATTTTCGTCCGATCCAGTACTCTTTGTCCTGAACGTTTGACGTTTTGGCTTGGAACTGCCTTAAACGTGACAGACTCATAAGTTCTCTGAATCCTAATTTCATTCATGGGAACTCTCAATGTAGTGCTCACTTCATTGAAGCCTTTGAGAGATGCCTTCTTGGAAGGAAGAGAAGTCAATGAGATTGATCCGTTAGGAGTGAAGGTCTCGTAACCGAAACCAAACCAGCCCGCTATCTTACCAGCTGAGCTAACAGCGAGGTAAACCACGTTGAAATGGAACTGATTCTTGCTCTTCACATAATAGCTGCTCTTCTTGGCATCAGGGTAACTTTCCTCCAGGACTGAAGCATAGTCAGAGCATTCGCCCACATAACAGCCGTAGCTAGAAGCAGAGAAGCCTGCGCTTGCAGTGGTGACATGGACAGCTACAGTATCGCTAGTTGTCGTAGGATCCATGGTGAATGTAAGATCCACATTGTTGCTCCAAGGATTGATGATGTAGGTGTTCGCATAGTTCGGATTCTTGTAAAGGCTGAGTCCGCTCTCAGAGTAATGCGTGGTTGCACCCTCGTCGTCGAAGAGGCCAGTGTCGTAAGAATATGTTCCAGTACCAAGGAGCTTGTTCGGAAGACCATCCGTAGTCCTCTCAGCTGTCACGATCTTATCCAGGCTGCCATTCGTTGCCCATACGAGGACGGTATAGTTCGTAAGAGGTTTCAGGCCTGAATACAAAGTAGCCATTCCGCCATCAGAATTAATGATGTTCAGCACAGAATCAGTCTCTGCCTTAACCTGATATTTGATTGCAGAATCATAGGTGTCTTTATTAGCCTTATACTTAGCAGTCTCAACGATGGTCTTATGAACCTCAGTCAGATTCTTGCCATAAATGTAATATGCAATGCTATTGATTGACGTGTAGTCAGTCCCAGCGAACCTTTCAGAAACGGCTTCTGTCCCGACATGTACGTCGACAGCGTATTTGTCATTCGTGGCATCGCCAGCAGTGACATAGCTGAAATTCTTGCTTGTGGTCTCGTGAGCTGTGCCAGATTTATCATAACCAACGGCCACTAGAGTGTAGCTACCACTCTTCCCGAGGGTTATGTCGGCAGAAGCGTAATTCATCTCACTGTCTTCATCCCAAGTAAGGCCGGTTACGGTTTTCGATGCGTCAGTCCCATTCTTGATGGCTTCTGCCTTCTGAGCAAGTGCGATGTCATTCAGCACGCCCTCATAGATGGCGTATTTGATGCTCGTAATGCTAACTCCTGCCTCAAAATAAACTGGAACGACACCGTCGGTGCAGTAATCAGAGTCGACAGAGAGAGAGTAATCAGTTGGAACTCCACCAGGAAGCACGATGCGGAACTTGCCGCTAGCGTTGGCATAATACAGTCCGCCTGAATTATAATTGGCCATGCTGATGAGAAGCTTGCTTGTAGGGAAAGTGATGACGCCGTTGCTGAGAGTTCCGGTGTTACCAGCCTGCATCTGCTGGCTGAGAGTAGAGCCATTAGCAATGTTCCTTCCGGCAAGGCTTCCAATAGACACCATTCCGTACTGCCCCCATGCCATTCCCGTCGCCTGGATAGGAATGTAAACCCCCTTAGGATTCTCCGCATGAATGTAGAAATAGTAAGTAGTGGAAGTGTCCCAGTCGCCCTCTTCATTGTATGGGTATTTCGCGTCGTAAGGATAAACAAGCCTGTAATACCCTTTGACGCCGTCATTCTCCTGAACCTCAACTTCATACTCTACGTTCTCCACTCCGAAGAAGGTCGTCATGCAATCCTCACGGAATTTTGCTTTGCCCAGGGTGTTCCACTTTTCCCTAAGAGCAGAGAATGAAATTCCAAAATCTCCGCTGGCGTACTTGGAAGCGTACTGAGGATCTTCAATGTTGATAGAGAGTCCATATTGCACTCCCAATTCGGCATCAGGGAAATTAACTGTGACGGTGCTTTCTTTCTGGCCGTCTGCGAAAGAAAGCGTTCCAACCTGGAATACTTTATTCGCAGAGGTGTCGGTAACAGTAAGAGGAACTGTTATCGATCCGCTAGAAACTGTTCTAACCGCTTTGAAAGTAACTGTAGTAGGGTCAGATGGATCGAATGTGTGGTCTCCTGCTGCTTCCTGATTAGGGAAATAAACCCCGTAGCAGCCGTCTGCATCTGGTTCGCCCTCGGTGTACTTCGGGCTTTCATTCACGCAAGAGCCCAGCCCAAGCGCAAGTACAATAGCCGCAGTACTATAAAGAAATCTATTTTTCATATTCATTGTCTTTTTTAGTCAAAGTTGGTTCACTCTAAAAATTAGCAGGAGCATACTCACCTATGGTCGTAGGTGTTTTAACGCATGCTGAAGGGTTAGGGTTGTTCTTTCCCTCTAGCGCGGTATTGGCCTGAATCTCATTGATAGGGATTACAAGGTTCCAGTTAGGCTTGATGCCTTCGCAGTTCAGCTTAAATATGTCCGAAGGAGCATTTGTCCCGTAGTAGTTCTGGATCACTCCTGGCTTGATTCTCTTTGCGTTAGGGAAGCCCCAGCCTTCTCCCCAGAACTCGATTCTTTCCTGGGTAAGAACTTCAAGCTGGAGGGCACGAGCCGAAGATGCAGTGAAGTTGTAGTCAGGCTGCCTGTAAGACTGCATGAAACTGTTCAGGAGAGCAGCTCCGGCAGCAGGGCTCTGCGACATGCCAACGGCCTCAGCTTCAATAAGGTACATTTCCTCAACCCTCATGATAGGGAAATCCACCGCACCACCGATAGAATATGTCTCATAGTCACCATTGAGGCAACGGAACTTGAGTGAGAGATACGCAGGGGCGTTCTCAATGTATGATTTATCTCGGCAAGTCTGATAATTGTAGAAATCATATTTCTTAGGATCGAGGAAGCTATACTTCCTGAAGTCATTATCAGCGATCTTATCGTAGAGAGACCTGTCTATAGAAGGCCTTGTGAGAGAAGAGTAACCCCAGTCTGCCTCTCCTGACATCCAGCCAGTGAAGTTGCAGAGGTTGCTCATGGTCTCAGCTGAATAGTGGCCATACCACATCCAAGCCTGATTGGCCGTATTAAAACCAGTGTTGACGTCGTTCCACTGAGCTGCAGTGACAGGCGATCCGCCGAAGGCATCAATTGCCTTACGAGCGTATGTCGCGGCATTCGCATAATCCTCGTCCCACATGTAAACCTTAGCTTTGATACCGTATACAACAGCTAGGCTAGGAAAAAGCTTAGATGAAGGAGTGAATTTGGCCATCAGCTGCTCTGCCTTGTCAAGGTCGGACAGGATGAACTCTATCATCTCGTCATGAGTAAGCCTTGGGTTATTCTTAGCCATGTCCGAAGTGGTGTTCTCATCTACTTTCGGAGCCGTAAGGCCAAGCACCTTAGAGCAGTCTGTGTAGATGTTCTCCACTGGCTCGAACATGACCGTCAGCAGATAGTAGTCGAATGCACGGTAAGCGTATGCGATTCCTGCCAAGCCTTTAACTTCATCAGACAGGGATGCGTCATTGATATCGACAGTCGCGATGATGTCGTTCGCTGCCTTAATGAAAGTATAGCAAGTGAACCATGGCAGGTATGCGAAATAGCTTGTCTCGCCAACGTTGCCAGAGAAAGTATTGTAGTTGCGGTACCAATCGTAACCGCTATTGCTTCCGAGTGGATATATGTCGCCCAGCATCTCGGTGAAAGCGATCATGAACTGAGGAAAAGCCATGTCAGTCTCGTGTACCTGCTCCCCATAGACTAGGTAGCCCTGTGCGAAAGTCGCAGGAATACCGTTCAAGGAAGCCTGAAGGGCAGTGGAGGACTGACCTATCTGGTCTGCCGTTGCTGTTCCGTTCTCTGGGAATGTCTCTTCAATGCAGCTCGTAAAAGCCAAAAGGGAAGCTGCAAGAAGGGCTGAAATTTTAATTATGTTTTTCATATTCATATTCTCGATCTAATTTAGAATTTGATGGTAACGCCAGCGGAAACTGTTCTCATTGGAGAATAGTTAGTTGCGTTAGTGGATGAATCATAAGACTGACGAGGATCGAATCCGCGACGCTTAGACCAGTAATACATGTTCTGTCCAGCAACGAAAACTCGCAGTGACTGTATCTGAATCTTCTTCGTGATCTTGGATGGAATAGTGTATCCAAAGTTCACGTTCTCCAGATTGAGATACGATGACTTGGTCAAGAATCTTGTAGATGCGCCTGCGCTGTAGATGTCATTGAACTGCCAGCGAGGAATGTCCTTGGATGGCTTATCGGATGTCCAAGACTTCAGGACGTCAGCATGGAAATTATAACCGGTGTTGTTAGCTGTAGGGCTGGCCATGAAGCTAGCATAGGTGCCGTCATACTGGTAACCGCCAAGCTGATAGGAGAAATTAATGCTGAAATCGAAGCCGTATGCATTCACGCTTGTTCCGAATCCACCATAAACGTCAGGAATTAAAGTCTTCTCGGTAACAAAGTAATCGGCGGAAGAATAATCGGAAGTGGTCTCTTTGCCAGTCCATTTGCCATCTTCGTCGAAAGTATTTTTGTACCAGAGGGACTCACCAGTAGTCTGGTCTACGCCTGCGAATTCCTTGAGCCTCCAAGTGTACATTGCCTGCTTCTCAGTGATGAAGAAGTTGCCAGAATTGTAACCTTTGTACTCTTTGCCGTCCAGCGTGTAAAGCGAAGATACTTTCTTGTCTGGATCGAGCATCGTGATGCGGTTCTTAAGAGTCGTAGCGTTGAAATTGAAATCCCACCTTAGGTTCTTCTGATTGAGGATGTTGATATTCAAGTCAAGCTCAATGCCTTGGTTGTAAAGGTCTCCCACGTTATCGTAATAGTTAGGATAACCAAGGGAAGGAGCGACTGAGAATGAGAACAGCATGTCCGTAGTCTTGCGGTAGAAATATTCCAAGCTTCCGGAAATCCTATTCAAGAAGGAGAACTCGGTTCCAACGTTGAAGTTCGTGTTGGTTTCCCAAGTAATGTCTCTAGTGCCTTTGGCATTGAAAGACGTGGCAACATTTCCAGATGAATTCGTGATGTTGAACAGATCAACGTAACGATAGTTACCAATGTTGTCATTACCCTGAGAGCCGATAGATGCCTTCAGTTTGAGTTCATCAACCCATGATGCATTGAACCAAGGCTCTTTGCTGATGATCCAAGCTGCGCCAGCTGACCAGAAATCACCCCAGCGATAATCCGGATCGAAACGAGAGGATGCATCGCGACGATATGAGGCGCTAGCGAAGATCTTGTTGTCGTAGTCGTACTGAGCGCGGAGGAAGAATCCTTCATTATTATACGTAGTGACGTAGGAATATGCTCCCTGCCCATCAACTGCAGCGCCGCTCAATTCCTTGTTGCTCTGGCTGAACATCTTGGATTTAGATGCGCCCAAGACGTATGTCCTGTCTTTGGAATATTCATGGCCTAAGGTTATGGCCATGTTGTGAACGCCAGCGAAAGTGTGCTTATAATTAAGGAGTTGCTGGAGGTTGTAGTCGAACCACCTGTCATGCTCCTTTTCCACTGTGCCGCCAGTCGTGTCAAACTGTCCGTAATAAGGGTTGTATACGGTCGTATAGCGTCTCTCCGTAAGATTGTAAGTACCATTCACCGTGAGAGTGAGACCATCGATGATGTTAAAGTCAACGAAACCGTTGCCGGTGGAAGCATTTCCTTCACCTAATCTGGTATTCAGCTCGCTGTCTTGAATGGCATTGGCATCAGACAAGAATGGACGGGCGTGACCAGTGTAAGTGCCATTTCCGTAGTCCATCATCTTAATGCCATTGTCGTCAACTTTGATGGATTTGTCTGCATTGCGAATCCACAGAGGATATATAGGGGCTATCTGTGAAGTGAATGCCCAGATGTTACCAGTGCTAGTGCTGGTGCCATTGTTTCCGAGCGAATTGGCGCGATAGTGGGTGTAAGAAACATTCCCGCCGACTTTCATCCAATCCTTCACTTTGTAATCAGCTCTGATTCTACCTGTAAGTCTTTCCAGGTCAGAAGCTTTCGTGATGCCTTCCTCGTTCAGGTAAGACATGGAAGCGTAGAATGTGGACCTGTCGTTAGATCCAGCGACTGAGAGGTCATATTCCTGACGAAGGCCCTTGCGATAGGCATAGTCTGCCCAATCGTCCGGCTGGAAGTAATAATCGCCTTCAGCGACGCCAAGCGTGGCAGCTGGGTTCAGCTTGCCATTGGTGCCAATGAAGCTCTGTCCCTGAGGAACGCTGTAAACGATGTAACCAAGTCCTCCGTTACCCATTTCGCCGCCGATATTGGCATTAGCGGACTTCCATGCTGCCAATGGCGAGCTGCCTGAATTAATATAATAGTTGTAGAGGGCATCATAGTGCGTCTCGTAATATAATGCTGGATCATCAATTATTCTGTACTGGCGAAGAGCCTTCGTGTTCACTCCGACTTTGGCGTTGAATGTGACAGTGGCCTCTCCTGCCTTTGCTTTCTTGGTTGTGATGATGATGACGCCGTTAGCTCCGCGAGCGCCATAAAGCGCGTTTGACGCAGCGTCCTTAAGGACGGTCATTGACTCGATATCGTTCGGGTTCAGGTCTGTGATTGAGCCACCGTAAGGAGCGCCATCCAGGATGATAAGAGGGTCCTTGCCTGCATTGATGGAGCTAAATCCACGGACGCGGATGGTCGCAGATGATCCAGGAGCTCCATTGGAAGAGGTCAGCTGTACACCAGCCACTGCGCCGGCAAGAGCATTGGTAATGTTAGACACCGAGCTCTGTGCAAGCTTATCCTGCCCTACTACCGCAGCAGATCCCGTGAAAGATTCCTTGGTGGAAGTACCGAAGGCTACGACTATGGTTTCATCGAGCATTTCGCTATCCAACTTAAGCATAATGTCGACAACCTGACGTCCGTTCACTGGGACCTCTGCTGGCTGGTAACCCATGCAAGTGATGGTAAGAACTCCATCACGGGGCACAGAGATTTTGTAATTTCCTAACGCATCAGTCATGGTGTAGATCGTTGTGTTGCCTTTGAGCACGACAGCCGCACCTGAGACTGGATCACCGTTGCTCTCTTTTATCGTACCGGACACACGCAGGTTCTGTGCGAATACCGCTCCGACGCTAATAAGAAGAGACAGTAAGATTGTAAATACTTTTTTACCCATAAGCTTAAAACTAAACCTAAAAAAACAATTAATTTCAATGATTGAGGAACTAAAGGCTTAGGCCATCAATTCAAAGGCGTTTTGGGGACGCCTTTCGCAAAGAAAATAATTTATTCAGAAATATACAAGTACTTTTTAACTGAAAAATAAGATATTTATAACGTTTTATTAATATGTTATTACTTTTTCACGGACAAAATGGATAAAATTTTAAATTTTTAGCCCCGCCTTTGTAACAATTTAAAATATTTATAAAATTTCATTCTTGAATATTTCAAATTTCCATGCCTCTTGATGCCTTTTCTATGCATTTTTTCTTTTGCGAAATGTCTGGATGCACATATAGATTCAACGTAGTGCTTATGTCAGCATGTCCAAGAATTGAACTGATAGTCTTGTAATCGCACCCAGACTCTATGCATCTTGTCGCAAAGCTGTGGCGGAGGCCATGAAATTTCACTTTCTGAATGCCAAGCATTCTCAGCAGACGAAGGTAATATGCCCTATACGATCTTGGTTCGAGAGGTTTCTGTCCATTGGTCAGAAAATAATTATCTTCATTCACTATCTTCTTCAGAGGTTTAAGAATTCTCAACAAGCTGCGGCTGATAGGAATGGCTCTTAAAGAAGTGGCGGTTTTCGGCGTGCCGATTAGCAGTTCAGTTCTTCTCTGGCCTTCCTCTATTATATATATTCTTTCAATGGTCCGCCTGACATGGAATATACCACATTCAATATCTATGTCCTTCCATTTCAACGCACATATTTCCCCAATCCTCATACCCGTCAATAGACAAATGTATATTCCTAAGCTCTTGAATGTAAAGTTCTTCTCAATATAATGCAGGATTTTTTTCTGATCCTGTTGGTTCATAACGGAAGGGGCGTTTTTAGCTGGCGGCATCGGGAACCTGAGGCACCATTCTGCGGGTTCCAGCACTCCGTTCCTGATGCCATATCTCTTAATCATCTTGATCACCGCCACAATGTCTCTCACGCTCTTTCTGCTAAGGCCGGAAGAAATCTTTTTGAATATAAAATCTTGCACTTCCGCTTCATTGAGGCTGCGTGAAGTGCCGAAAGCCGGAAGAATCTGATTCTCCAAGAGAACTGAATATAACGCATACGTGGATCTTTTGACATACTTCTTTTTATCCTCGATCCACTCGTAGGATAATTCTTTAATAGTTTTACTGTGTAGCATGATATCACTTTTCTGCGAAATTCGCATCTCTGCTGAGATTATCCTATTAACCAGGCGATTCAATATATCCTTAAGTTTTAAGCTTATGGGTAAAAAAGTATTATTTTCTTTGCTGTGCCTATTGTTTTGCGCTGGCATGGCAATCGCCCAGAATTCTGCACACGGAGTCGTCATCTCCGAAGATGATGGTTCTCCTGTGGTCGGGGCGTACGTAGTGGTCAATGGAGACAACACTAATGGCACCATGACGGATGCCGAGGGTAGATTCTCCCTCAGAAACATCCCGTCACTGGCGAAGACATTGCATGTCTCCTGCGTTGGCATGAAAGACATTGATGTGCCAATCGCGTCTGGCGAGATGAGAGTGATCATGCAGACAGACAAGCAATTCCTCGATGAAGTCATGGTGGTTGCCTTCGGTACTCAGAAAAGATCTTCTTTTACTGGTTCCGCAGCAGTCGTTGACTCAAAGGAGCTGTCGAAGCATGTTACCACCAACGTTACGAACGCCCTTGTCGGAAGCACTCCGGGTCTGCAGATTCGTGGAGCTTCAGGCGCCCCGGGCGCTGGAGCCGGCAACATCAATATTCGTGGCGTGTCTTCTCTGTATGCAGGAACGGCTCCTCTGGTGATAGTCGATGGCGCTCCTTACAGCGCATCCCTTAGCAACATCCCTCAGGAAGACATCGAAAGCATAACCGTCCTAAAGGACGCTGCTTCTGCTGCTCTTTACGGAGCCCGCGGAGCATCGGGAGTCATCATCGTCACGACGAAGGCAGGCAAGACTAGCGAAGCTCAGGTGACCTTTAATGGCCGCTGGGGATTCAATAGTCGCTCTGTCCAGGACTACAACACGGTCGATGACCCTGCGAGATACTATGAGCAGATTTACAGCCAGTACTATAATAATTATTACTACAACCAGGGTCTTTCCCAAGCAGATGCGAATGTGTCGGCGAATAAATCTATGCTGAATGCTCTCGGCTATAACATCTACGCTGTTCCAGACGGGCAACAGCTTATCGGCACGGACGGAAAGATAAACCCTAATGCCACAAAGGGCCGCTCGTATACTGCTAATGGCAGGACATATTACCTCACCAATGACGACTGGACGAAAGAGGCATACAGCAACTCGCTTCGTCAGGAATATGCCGTGGGCATTTCAGGTGGGTTCGAGAGAGGCTCCATCTATGCCAGCCTGGGGTACTTGAACGATGACGGAATCATAGAGTATTCCGGTTACAAGCGCTTGAATGCCAGGCTGAAAGTAGACTATCAGGCAAAAGATTGGCTTCGCTTCAATGCCAATGTGTCTTACACAAATTCAAAGACCACTGCTAACGCCAACATGGACACCAGCCTTGGCGCAGGCAACGTAATGTACTATACATCCCACATCGGACCAATCTATCCGGTTTTTGTTCGTGTGCTTGATGAGAATGGCAAGCCAACGATCCTGAAGGACAGCTACGGACACGAGATGTATGACTATGGCGTTTCAGCCCAGAACTATCCTGGATGCACGAGAGCTTTCCTGTCAACGGGAAACCCTCTTGGTGCGAACCGATATAACGATGTGTGGACAAAGCTGAATAAGCTGAACGGCAACTTCGGGGTGGACATCAAATTGACCGATTTCCTCAAATTCAACGCCACCAGCACTTTGGGATACACAGGAGGTTCCTATTCCCACTTCGAGAGCATGTTCGAAGGTGCCAAGGTTTCCGTTAACGGCACCATCGATAAGGAGCAGTATAATACTATTTTCCAGAACCACGTGCAGACACTCACGTATTTTGACACTTTCGGCAAGCACAGCGTGAACGTGCTGGTCGGACATGAGTGGTACGACACCAAAACCTCCGATCTCTTAGCCAATGCGCAGGGAATGTTCTCTCCAGACATCCAAGAAATAAACGCCGCTTCTAAGCCGGTGGATTCCGATTCTTACGCCTCAGAATACAACGTGGAAGGCTACTTCATCAGCGCTCAGTACAATTTCGCAGAGAAATATTTCGCTTCGGCATCATATCGCCGCGACGCTTCTTCCAGGTTCCTGAAAGACAACCGCTGGGGTGACTTCTGGTCGGTCGGCGGCGCATGGCTCTTGAGCAGCGAGAAATTCTTCAATGCCGGATGGGTTGATGAACTTAAACTCAAGGCATCCATCGGTCAGCAGGGGAACGATAACATCAGGAGCTACGCTTATGTAGACACATACTCGCTCACATCAGCTTCTGACACCAAGATGTCTGCTTCTTTCAGAATGATAGGTAATCCTGACATCACTTGGGAGACGACTACGAACTTCAACGCCGGAGTCGAGTTCAGCTTCTTCAAGAGCAGGCTGACAGGCGGTTTGGATTTCTATAATAAGAAAACATCAGACTTGCTTTTCTGGCTTTCAGTACCGGAATCTGCTGGCTCTCGCGGATACTATGGCAATGTCGGCGACATCAGGAACTATGGTCTTGAATTGAACTTGCAAGGAAGCCTGATTCGTACGAAAGACATGAACTGGTCCGTGAATTTCAACATCGCTCATAACAGAGATAAGATTCTTAAGCTGCCAGATCAGAAAATTGCAGATTATGGCGGATTCACGGAAGGCGGAAGATGGTTCAGAGAGGGCGGTCACGTGTATAACTACCTTATCGCAGAATATGCGGGAGTGAACGAGAAAGGAGAGGCTCTGTACTGGTGTGACAGTAACCCGGATCTTCTCGATGCCAGCGGAAACATGGCCACCAACCGGCCAGGCAAGAATCACGACTACACCACTACTGATTTCTCAAAGGCTACATATTACGAGCAGGGAAGCTCTATGCCGGATGTATTCGGAGGCTTCGGAACCTCATTCACCTGGCGCGGATTCGACCTCTCGGCTACTTTCGATTATCAGATAGGCGGACACATTTATGATACTAACTATGCTGTCCTGATGAGGAACATCGAAACTGCTACAAATGCGGGAGGAGCGATTCACAAAGACATATTGAAGTCCTGGACCGTCAACAATAACGAAAGCAGCATTCCTCGCTCTTTCTATGGAGACCAGTACACTGCGGCTCGCTCGGATCGCTGGCTCACGAATGCAAGCTATCTGAACTTCCAGTCCTTCACCATTGGCTACTCATTCCCTAAGATGCTTATCAAGAAAATCAAGATGAGCAACCTTAGAGTATACGTGGCAGGAGAAAATCTCTACTTCTGGTCTGCAAGGAAGGGACTCGATCCACGCTATTCTTATGCTGCAAACGAGTACACGTCGGTGTATTCTCCTGTTAGGACAATCATGGGAGGAGTGCAGATCACATTCTAAACTAAATTATAGGAGAAGAATTATATGAAAAATACAATTAGAACATTTTTAATCGCCCTTGCCGTCATGCTTTTGGCCGTCGGCTGCATAAAAGAGATAGAACCGCAGTCAAGTTATGTGACAAAGGAACAGGCATCCAGCGCACCGGGGTCGTTCGATAACTTCGTAAGCTCGATAACCAACACGCTATGCGGGCAATTCACTTATGGTGGCGTAGACGATAAATATCCTTGGGACTATGGCTACCCATCATTCTTCCTTCAGAGAGACGTAATGGGGCAGGACATAGCTCAGGAAGATGGCAATGACTGGTACTCCACATGGTATGCATGCGGGACCGGATTGGGACCTCGTTACAGAGACTGCCAGATTCCTTGGACTTACTATTATGGATGGATAAAAAGCTGCAATACCGTGATTTCCCTTGCGGGCGAGAATCCAGAGTCGGATAAAATCGCTGGAGCCGGCATAGCATATGCGATGCGCGCCATGTTTTACATGGACATCGCAAGAATGTTCGGAATGTCTTCTTATGGCAGGGACAAGTCTTCCGTCACCGTCCCGATTGTTAGGGAGGCGACGACATTGACAGATTTGATGGACAACCCTCGGGCAACCAATGAGGAAATGTGGTCATTCATCATCTCAGACCTGGATAAAGCAGAGACCTATCTCGCTGACTACAAGAGGTCAGACGTTTATACTCCTGACCTTTCAGTGGTTTATGGCCTGAAAGCTAGAGCTTACCTGACCATGGAAGACTGGGCGAATGCAGAGAAATATGCTAAGCAGGCTCAGAACGGATATACGGCAATGACTGAGGCTCAGTACACTTCCAGGAAGGATGGATTCAACACTCCTAATGATGCATGGATGTTCGCATGCCGTTTCAAAGACACGGATCCGAATATTCAGATAAATGATGGCGATGGTTCCTGGGGCACGCACATGATTCTCGAAGTTCGTGAATCAGGAATGGGCTATGCTGCTAATTACGGAGCTCCGAAGCGCATAGACCGTCACCTCTATGAAACGATTCCTGCCACTGACTTCAGGAAGAAATGCTTCATTGACTTTGCGATAGATCAGTTGTCGACAGATGATGCTAAAGTGGAAGCCCTGTCTGCTTATTCCGACGTTCCAGAGGGTATTCTTGCCACTGGAAGCGAGACGAACTCCAAAGTAGTAGGCGGTCTCGAGGTCAAGTTCCGCCCGAAGAATGGAGAACATGCAAACCAGCTTGCCGCTTATGTGGTGGCAGTCCCTATGATGCGAGTTGAAGAGATGATGCTGATAGAAGCAGAGGCTGCCGGCATGCAGGATGAGGCAAGAGGCAAGCAGCTCTTGACTGCTTTCGCAAAGCTGCGCGATCCGAATTTCGAATATGGCCAGCATTCCGAAAGCTATGACAGCGATTACGCCAAACCTTTCCAGAACGAGGTTTGGTGGCAGCGCAGGGTTGAACTTTGGGGCGAAGGTTTCGCAACCTTCGACATCAAGCGCCTCAACAAGAAAGTCATCCGCGCTTATGCGAATACCAACCACCCGGATGCCTATAAATGGAACAGCGATGTTTACACCGCAAGCAACGGAAGCCTTTACCCAGACTGGATGGACCTTTGCATCGTTCAGTCTGAAGGGAACTACAATAAGGCCCTTGTGAACAATAAGACACCGCAGAAGCCGACTCAAAGTTCTTCAGATTTTATTTGGTAGCCATTAAAGAAATTTATACATGAAAAATATGAAAAAATATATTTATGGGTTGCTGGCCGTCCTTTCGGTTGCCGCAATTAGTGCTTGCGGCGAAAAAGAGGGCTCCGAGCCTGGCAATGATTCCAATCCTTTTATCTTCGTCAATTCCTGCGAGCTTGGCGAGAGTTACG
>Ga0256405_10003621_pt1 | contig 31385 bp, 25 predicted proteins | sample RumenRJG_02DNA_FD_189096 | JGI IMG/M metagenome (GOLD analysis project Ga0256405, IMG submission 189096) | Bovine rumen microbial communities from Lethbridge, Alberta, Canada - RJG_02 | ecosystem: Host-associated > Mammals > Digestive system > Stomach > Rumen | place: Canada: Alberta...
CTCGGAGCCCGCGGCAGAGATCGAAGCGTATATCGGAAAGCTGCCGGAGCGTATCCGGAAGATCCGGGAGGAGATCCGGAATCTCCGAAAGGAGGTCCGGGACCTGGAGCAGAAAAAACAGGACATGGAGCAGCGGCAGAAGCTGCCGGTCCTTGCACTGGAGATCACCGCAGCGCAGACAGGCCCGGTTCCATTTGAGCTTCACTATTACGAGAACGCGGCAGGTTGGAGCTCTGTGAACGAGGTCCATTCCGACGGGGAGAAAACGCCGGAGCTCCGCATGAGGGCGAAGATCACCCAGACGACGCAGGAAGACTGGAAGAATGTACAGATCAGCCTCTTTACCGGGAATCCCTCCTCGGGAGACCGCCTTCCGGAACTGCGGTCCCGTTTCCTGGACATCCGGGAGCCGGTGACAGTGAATTACAGCGCCGGAGCCGCCATGCCCCAGGCGTTTATGGGGATGGGAATGGCAATGGCCCAGGCCTCCGGGGGGATGATGAACATGAATTCCGCTCCTATGCAGAGGGTGGAGACACAGAATGCGGAGATCCGGGACGATGAGGCGATGACGGAATACGTCCTGCCGGGAAGCAGGAGTGTCCTGAAGGGATCCCGGGGAACCATGGCGGATCTGCAGACCGTCCTTCTTCCGGCGGAGTATCAGGTGATCTCGGCGGTCCCGGAGGACTCCCACGCCTATCTTGCGGCAGTGGTGAAGCCGTCGGATCTTCCCTTCCCGGAAAAGGTCTCTGCCGCGGTCTACCTGAAGGGCATGTACAACGGAAGGACCGAGCTGGATCCGATGAGCGGAAAAGAAAAGACGGAGATCACCCTTGGAAGAGAGGAGCATGTGCGCATCAGCAGGAAAGAGATCTCCAGAAAAAAGTCCACGACGCTCCTGAAGGGCCAGAAGGTGACGGAATACGTCTTCGAGACCCGGGTCTCCAACACGTCTGAAAGGGAGATCACGCTGACCCTGCGGGACCAGATCCCCGTGTCCCGGAACAAGGAGATCATTGTGGAGCTGAGAGAAAGCGGCGGCGCGGAGCTGGATGCGGAGACGGGCTTCCTGACAAAGAAGATCACCCTCTCCGGAGGGCAGACCGTTTCAGTCCCGCTCTCCTACAAAGTCTCCCTGCCGAAGGACAAGGAACTGGAGGAGACGCACCAAAGCGCTGCGTCGTCCCGGGGATTCTGCAGGAACTGCGGCAGCAGGATCATCGGAAACCCGAGGTTCTGCCCGGAATGCGGAGGGGACTGGCGGTAACAGGGACGGAGACAACTTTTTTGAAGAAAGAATAAATATTCTTTCCCGGTGATCGCACTGATACAGAAAAATCAATATACTATTCAGCCTATAAGAACTCACAATAACTTATAAATGCATAAAAATGCTGAGATTTGGCGGAGTTGACTAATTTTTATTCAAAACAGCTCTGGGCGGTTGTGTCGGGTTCTCTTTACCTCACTGAAAAATAATAGTAGAATGGGTTGTATGTTTTAAATTATTTCCATATATGGAAAAAAGGGAGGAAAATCATGAGAAAAAAGATTCTGAGCGTTCTTCTTAGTGCTGCAGTTGCTGTTTCTCTGGCAGCCTGCGCAGGCGGCGGTTCTTCTACGACAGCTGCTGTGACGAAGGCGGAGACCAAGGCCGAGGAGACCAAGGCCGAGGAGACCAAGGCCGAGGAGACCAAGGCTGAGGAGACCAAGGCTGAGGAGACCACCGAAGCTGCGGCGGAAGCAGGGGATGATTTCCACATCGGTATCGTCACCGGTTCCGTTTCCCAGTCTGAGGACGACAGACGCGGCGCCGAGGCATTCCAGGCGAAGTACGGCGAGGACAAAGTCACGCTTGCAATCTATCCGGACAACTTCACGGAAGAGCTGGAGACCACCATTCAGACCATCGTGAACCTTTCCGACGACCCGAAGATGAAGGCGATCATCGTGAACCAGGCTATCCCGGGCACCACGGAAGCTTTCCGTCAGATCAAGGAGAGAAGACCTGACATCATCTGCATCGCCGGCGAATCCCATGAGGACCTTCCGGAGATCGGCTCCGCTGCCGACCTGGTCGTCAACAACGACTTCGTGGCCCGCGGCTATCTGATGATCCGGACCGCTCACGAGCTCGGCTGCGACACCTTTGTCCACATCTCCTTCCCGCGTCACATGTCCTATGAGACCATGAGCCGCCGTGTCGCCATCATGAAGGAAGCCTGCAAGGAATTCGGCATGAAGTTCGAGATGGAGACCGCTCCCGACCCGACCACCGATGTCGGTGTCCCCGGCGCACAGGCTTACATCCTTGAGCATGTTCCGGAGTGGATCGAGAAGTACGGCACGAACTCCGCATACTTCTGCACCAACGACGCACACACCGAGCCGCTTCTGAAGAAGCTCCTGGAGTGCGGCGGCTACTTCATCGAAGCTGACCTTCCGTCCCCGCTGATGGGCTATCCGGGCGCTCTGGGTCTGGACCTCACCGAGGAAGCCGGCGACTTTGAGAAGATCCTCGCAAAGGTCGAGGCTGCTGTTGTTGAAAAAGGCGGCGACGGCCGTTTCGGAACCTGGGCATATTCCTATGGCTACACTGTTTCCGCAGGCCTTGCTGAGCACGCAAGAAACGTGATCCTCGGCAAGAGCGAGCTGGATGACATCGATGCCATCTCTGAAGCTTACGGCGTATTCTCCCCGGGCGCAGAGTGGAACGGTTCCAACTACACCAATGTTGATACCGGCGTAAAGGCGGACAACACCTTCCTGATCTATCAGGATACCTACATCATGGGCAATCCGGGACATTACATGGGGTCCACCAAGGTCGAGGTTCCGGAGAAGTACTTCACTGTAAAGTGATCTGAACTTTTGAATCGTAAATGACAGAAAAGCCCTTCCCGGAATAAGACCTGAAGATCGTGGTCCGGGAAGGGCTTTCTCATAGGAAGGCAATGGAGAATGAATATGGCTAACGCACCGCTTCTGGAGATGCGGAATATTAAAAAAGACTTCTTCGGCAATCAGGTGCTGACAGACATCAACCTGAAGCTCGGGGAAGGCGAAGTGCTGGGGCTGGTTGGCGAGAACGGCGCCGGCAAATCGACACTGATGAAGATCCTTTTCGGCGCGTCTGATATCTCCTCCACGGGGGGATACGGCGGAGAGATCTATCTGAATGGACAGAAGGTCAGCTTTGCCACGCCTTTTGAAGCCATCGAAGCCGGAATCGGAATGGTGCATCAGGAGTTCTCGCTGATTCCCGGGTTTGATGCGACGGAGAATATCCTCCTGAACCGGGAACCCAAAAAGGGAAATGTGATCGCCGAGGTGTTCGGCGACAGACTGGATACACTGGACCGGAAAGATATGGACCGGAGGGCGGAGCGGGCCATTGAAAAGATGGGCGTCTCCATCGACCGCCACATGACCATCAGCAGCATGCCTGTCGGACACAAGCAGTTCACCGAGATCGCAAGAGAGCTTTCCAAGGACCAGCTGAAGCTCCTGATCCTGGATGAGCCCACCGCGGTCCTGACAGAACACGAGGCGGAGGCGCTCCTGGAGTCCATCCGCGGCATGTCCGCCCGCGGGATCGCGGTGATCTTCATCACCCACCGTCTGCACGAGATCCTTGCGGTCTGCAGCAAAGTCGCGGTCATGCGGGACGGCGTTCTGGTGAAAGAAGTCCCGGCATCGGAGACCAGTGTGGATGAGATCACGCGGTGGATGGTCGGCCGTGATGTGAAGGACGTTCCTGCGGCAGCTGCCGCTGTTTCTTCTTCGGAGGACAAGAGGACTATCCTGAAGATCGAGAAGCTCTGGGTGGATATGCCCGGAGAGACGGTCCGCAACGTCAACCTGGAAGTGAAAGAAGGAGAGATCCTCGGCATCGGCGGCCTGGCAGGCCAGGGAAAACTGGGGATCCCCAACGGCATCATGGGCCTCTATGAAGCAGGCGGAAGAGTGGAGTTCGACGGGAACGAGATCCCGCTGAACAGCCCCAGGAAATGTCTGGACTCTTCCTTTGCCTTTGTGTCTGAGGACCGGAGAGGCGTGGGACTCCTTCTGGACGAGTCCCTGGAATGGAACGTGGCGTTCCCGGCCATGCAGGTCCAGAACAAATTCCTGAAGGAATATCTGGGCGGCCTGGTGAAGTGGAGAGATGAGAAGGCCATCCGGGAAGTCACGGAGAAGTACATCGACGAACTGAAGATCAAGTGCACCAGTTCCAGACAGAACGCGCGGGAGCTTTCGGGCGGCAACCAGCAGAAGGTGTGCCTCGCGAAGGCCTTCGCCCTGGAACCCCGGGTCCTGTTCGTGTCCGAGCCGACGCGCGGCATCGACGTCGGCGCGAAGGCGCTGGTCCTGGAAGCGCTGAAGCAGTTCAACAAAGAAAAACATGTCACTGTTGTGATGATCTCTTCGGAGCTGGAGGAACTGAGATCCACCTGCGACCGTATCGCCATCGTATCCGGCGGACGGATCTCCGGGATCCTGCCGGCGGCAGCGGGCGTCGAAGAGTTCGGTAAGCTGATGCTCAGCAATGTTGTCTGAGGAAGGAGGAGAAATGGAAGAGAATACCGCGATGAAAGACAGATTCATCACCGCACTGAAAAACTTCGGCCTTCCGCGCCTCATCATTACCGGATTCCTGGTGCTTCTCCTGGTGCTGGCGCCGTTTGTGGGGGCGGATCTGCCTACACAGATCTCAAACATCATCAACCGCTTCAGCTGGAACGGGATCCTGGTCCTTGCCATGGTTCCCATGGTACACTCCGGCTGCGGCCTGAACTTCGGCCTTCCGCTGGGAATTATTTCCGGCCTTCTGGGAGCTACGCTCTCCATCGAGTTCGGATTTACCGGAAGACTCAGCTTCCTGATGGCGATCCTGATCGCCACGCCCTTTGCCCTGGTGTTCGGCACGATCTACGGCTGGCTCCTGAACAAGATCAAGGGCGGAGAGATGATGATCGCGACCTACGTCGGCTTTTCGTCGGTCTCCATGATGTGTATGATGTGGCTGCTGCTTCCCTATCACAGTCCGAACATGGTCTGGGGTCTTTCCGGAAAAGGACTGAGGACCACGATCTCTCTGGAAGGGTACTATGACAAGGCCCTGGCGGGGATCGCCCAGATCAACATCGGAAGGATCTCCATTCCCACGGGGACGCTGCTGTTCTTCGCCCTGCTTGCCTTCGGCATCTGGGCGTTCCTGCACACAAAGACCGGAACTGCCATGACGGCTGTGGGTTCCAACCCGGCCTTCGCGAAGGCGGCCGGCATCAATGTGGACAAGATCCGTATGCTCTCCGTCGTCATGTCCACCTGGCTTGCGGCCATCGGCATCCTGGTCTATGAACAGGGCTTCGGCTTCATCCAGCTCTACATGGCGCCCTTCTACATGGCGCTGCCCGCGGTCTCCGCGATCCTGATCGGCGGCGCGACCGTGAACAAGGCCACCATCATGAACGTGATCGTGGGAACCGTCCTGTTCCAGGGCATCGTCACCATGACACCTACTGTCATGAACAACATGATCCACATGGATATGTCGGAAGTGATCCGCATCATCGCGTCCATGGGCATGATCCTGTTCGCACTGACAAGAAAAACGGAGGCTGCGCGATGAACCAGAACAACCAGCCGGCGGCTTCCGGCGCAAAAAAGCTTGATTACGGAATGTTCCTCAGATCGGCGTCAGTTCCGCTGATGTTTATCCTGATCTGTGCGTTCTGCATCCCCATCGCGGGCCTGTCTCCCAGCTATCTGGCAAACGAGATCGTGACCCGTATGGGCAGAAACTCTTTCCTGATCCTGAGCCTGCTGATCCCCATCATGGCAGGCATGGGACTGAATTTCGGCATGACCCTCGGGGCCATGGCCGGCGAGATCGGCCTGATCCTGGTGTCCGACTGGCAGATCGTCGGGATCCCCGGCATGGTGCTGGCGGCGATCATCTCTGTACCGATCTCCATTCTTCTGGGCGTGTTCTGCGGCATGATCCTGAACAAGGCGAAGGGCCGCGAGATGATCACCAGCTATATCATGAGCTTCTTCATCAACGGTATCTACCAGCTGGTGGTCCTGTACCTGATGGGAAGCGTGATCCCCATTAAGCACGCCTCCATCAAGCTGCCCAGAGGCTACGGCATCCGGAATACGGTGTCGCTGCTCAGCATGAGACAGAAGCTGGACAACCTGATTGCCATAAAGGTCTCCGGCATCAAGATCCCGGTCCTGACCTTTATTATCATCGCTGTGCTCTGCCTCTTCATCATCTGGTTCCGCAAGACCAAGCTCGGACAGGATATGAGAGCGGTGGGACAGGATATGGAAGTGGCGAGAGACGCAGGCATCGACGTGGAGCGCACAAGGATCATCTCCATCGTGATCTCCACGGTCCTGGCGGGGATCGGCATGATCATCTATCTGCAGAACATGGGCAACATCGCGACCTACAGCTCTCACTCCCAGATCGGAATGTTCTGTATCGCGGCGCTCCTGGTGGGCGGCGCTTCCGTGGACCGGGCGTCCATCGGCAATGTGTTCCTGGGCGTGATCCTGTTCCACACCATGTTCATCGTGGCTCCGCGGGCGGGCGCGTATATTACCGGGGACTCCATGATCGGCGAATATTTCCGCGTGTTTGTTTCCTACGCAGTCATCACGGTGGCACTGGTGATGTACGAGACCAATAAGCGCAAAGCCAGAAGCGCTGCCGGCCAGGAACTCCAGAGGGCGCAGGAAGAAGAGGAAAAGAGCGGAAAGGAGACGGCATGAAATCCAGACGACAGCTTTTATTCCGCGCGGGAGCGCTCCTGATCGTGCTCCTGATCGCTGCGGCGATGTTCGTGATCGGCCGCGGCCACACCGTCTATTTTGACAACAAGACGATCGAAGTCAACGGACAGACCTACGAGGCGTTCCACAAGGTGGAGGTCTTCGTGAAGGGTGAGAAAGTCGCGAAGCTCGGAAAGCGCGACAGAGGCATGACGGAGACCATGGGCCAGAAGTTCGAGATGACCCTGGAAGTCACGGAGGAGAAGGGAAAAGATCCCGACACCTACGGCGTCACCCTGAACCTGCCCTACAATATGGACGGGATCCTGATCAACATTCCGGCGATGCTGAACGGTCTGACAGAGGATGACTTCCTGTCCGAACTGGAGATCGCGCTTCCGGAAGAGACGGAAGAGAGCCAGGAAGGCGAAGAAGGAGATCTGATGGAGGGCCTTCCCGGGGATATCTGACAGAAATAGTTAATAATTGCTGTGCGATTCCGGGAAGTTTCCGCCCGAAACCGTGGTATTTTGGTCGGATTGAAGGGAGATCCGGGACAGGCACCGTCCGTGTGAGAGGTGATTTTTACCGAAAAGACGCGCGGAAAGGCTTTGATTTCCGGAAAAATCACGGCAGAAACAAGCGCCGGGGCGCTGCCCTGACGGCCCGGCGCGATTGACAACCTCCGGCAAAGTGGTATACTACGCCGCAAGTACGGAAGACGTCCGGAACTTACGATTCGGAAAAGAACCGGACGGAACAGCATTATCCGTGCGGACAGGAGGTTATTTCGTATGATTACGATTATTCAGGGTGTGCCGGTGATCATCGGCGAAGGCAGTGACAATATCCACGTGATCGACGTTCTTGACAGAAAGTGATCCGGCGGATCCTGCCGCAGAATCAGAATAAAAAAGAATAAACAAAAGCGGGCTGCCGCATTGAGGGAATGTTTCCTTGATGCGGCAGCCCTTTTTGTGAGGCAGTTGAGGTTTTCGCGCGGTTCGGGTACAATCTGTAACATAAGAATGCAAAGGAAGATCATAAATGTACGATTTTAAACGGTACGATCCGGGGGAGGCTGGTCCCGGTTCGAAGAGAGAGGAAGTGGAGAGCTCTCTCAGAAAAAAGTTCCACACACCGCTGTTTTCAAAGTTCGCGAAGGCGATCCGCGAGTATGAGCTCCTGAAACCGGGAGACAAAGTGGCAGTCTGTATCTCCGGTGGAAAGGATTCCATGCTGATGGCGAAGCTCTTCCAGGAACTGAAGCGCCACGACAAGTTTCCTTTTGAACTGGAATTCGTGGTGATGGATCCGGGCTATCGGGAGGAGAACAGGAAGAAGATCGAGGAGAACGCGCGGCTTCTCGGCGTTCCGGTAAGGATCTTTGAATCGCAGATCTTCGACGCGGTGGATGTGATCGAGAAATCGCCCTGTTATCTCTGCGCCAGGATGCGCAGGGGATACCTGTACCGGGCAGCGAAGGAACTGGGATGCAATAAGATCGCCCTGGGGCATCATTACGACGATGTCATCGAGACGATCCTGATGGGGCTTCTGTATGCGGGCCAGTTCCAGACCATGATGCCGAAGCTGCACAGCACAAATTTCGAGGGGATGGAACTGATCCGCCCCATGTACCTGATCCGGGAAGAGGACATCATCCGCTGGAAGGACTTCCACGGGCTCTCTTTCCTGCAGTGCGCCTGCCACTTTACGGAGACCTGCTGGACAGTACGGGAGGACGGTACGGCAGTATCGAAGCGGAAGGAAACGAAGCAGCTGATCGCGGAACTGAAAAAAACAAATCCCTATGTGGAGAGCAATCTGTTCCAGAGTGTGACCAACATCAGCCTGAAAACTGTCATTGCATATAAGGACCAGAAGGGTGTGCGCCATCATTTCCTGGAGGAATATGACGGAGGGCCCGGATCCGGAACGGAAACAGCAACGGAACCTCAGACGGAATCTTAAACAGAAACGGAACCTTTTATGGAGGAAGGAGAGGAATATGACAAAGAAGGGTTTGGGTATCGCCGTGCTCCTGTCCCTGGGGATCGCGGTCCTCAGCGGCTGCGGTGCGAAGAGTTCGTCCCAGGCGGTGGAGCGGGCGATGCCGGCAGCAGAGGCTGCAGCGGAGGAGAAAGCCGGAGAGACGGCAGCGGAAGAGAAGGCCGGAGAAGCAGCGGAAGCGGCGGCTGAGGAGAAGACCGGGGAGACAGAGAGCAAAATGACGCTGGCTTCCCGGCTGGCGGGTGTGTATTCCTGCGAACAGGATGGGGAATATCACACACTGGAGTTGTTTGAATTCGACGGAAACCTGCTGGGGCAGGGCGGGATCGCGGAGAAGCCGGAAGGAAATGATCCTGCAGAGCCTTACTCCTTCTGGGCGCTGGAGGTGGTTCCCGCGGACGCGGAGGCACTGCTCGGCACACAGGGAGATTCCTTTGAAGCGGGCGTCCTTCAGTATTCCATCATGTCCAACATGGACAGATACTGGGGCGCGCCGGAGAAGACCACCGTCCGTCTGACAGACAAAGGAATCAGCTTTGCAGGATTGGAGTATGTCCGGGAGGACCGGGAAGGAACGGCCTTTACGGATGTATCGCCTCTGTTCTCGGGTCTGGAGGCAGGGACAGTTCCGGAGAAGCTTCCCGGTCTCTGGAGACAGAAAAACGGCGGGGACGCGCCGGTCTTCCTTGAGTTTTCTGAGGAGAAGGACGCGGCAGGCGCCGGCGCGCTCCGGATCTACCGGAAAGCGCCCGGGAAGGAGGCTGTTTTCGGCTGCGGAAAGTTCTTTGTCGACAAGGACGGCAGACTCTTCGCGGGGTCCAGCTTCACTGACAACATGGCCCCCGAGGGGACGATGAATGTGGAAATGACCCTCGAGGGGGATGACGCCCTGAAGCTTGTCCCGGAGGAGTACAACAGCCTGTTCGAATCAGCCCTTTCCCTGGAAGGGGAAATCGAATTTGAACGCATCGCCCCGGAGGAAGTCCCGCTGACTGTCCTGGCGGAGCCGGATGACCTGGAGGCGCTGCAGGGAACAAAGACTGTGAAGACGGACAGCGGGGAGCGCCGCACAGTCAGCCAGTTCCTCGCGACAGAGGACATCGAGAACAACGGCGGTTATTTCGTCAGGGTCGGAAGCCTCATCTTCTTCCGGGACTACAGCGGTGTTCCGGCAGGACTGACCGGCATCTTTGGTGATTTCCTGCACGACGTTGATCTGGGCAAGGGATCCCGGTTCTGCTGCTTCGACAAGGCTTCCGGAAAGACCACTGCCCTCTGGGAGGAGGAAGGACACGGACCGCTGTACTATGTGAACGGCATGTTTTATTTCAGTGGCAGTACCGTTCGTCCTGACGGCACGGAGTCGGAAGACGTGTACCGCTGCTGGCCGGACGGAAGCGGAAGGGAAGCCTTCACAGAGGATGATTACGCGGTGGTGGCAGCGGTCTCAGAAACGGGACACAGGGTCCTGGTCAACAGTTATAAGTACGGAGACAACAGCAGACAGCAGGGGACCCTTACCGACGGAACGATCTACGGAACGGTTCTGGAAATGGACCAGGATCTCATTCACTTCTTCTCGGGCTTTGACGGCGACGATCTGATCCTGGGGATCCACGACGACAAGAAGAAGGAAAACAGGATCCTGCGGGTCGACGGGACTACCGGAGAGGAGACAGTCCTTGGGATCCTTCCGGAAAGCGAAGCGGACGGCTGGGGGTATCCTTCCATCGACCAGATGCTCCGGAAGGACGATGAACTCTGGTTCGGGGCAGCCTGGTACGGAGGGACAGCCGTTGTCCTCCAGGATTACATGGTCCTGAAGGCGGACGCCCGGAAAGAAAACAGCCTCACCCTGGTGACAGATCAGTGCCCTGAGGGTTTCGGCGGTGACGGCGACGGAAAAGCGCCCAAGTTCTTCTTCAATTATGCTGACGAGCTGCTGTTTACAAAGCAGGATCCGGAAGGAGAGGTCATTCTTTCGGAAGGCAGCAGCGGCGACCTGGTCTGCTGCGACAGTCCTCTCAGCGCGCTGGTCCTGCAGAAGGATTTTGTGAAGAAGAACTGGTACGACGCGGATGACGGAGAAACTGTACAGGTCCTCCAGAAGGGAGAGATCGTGGGCGGAGATGTGTACCTCATCATGGCGGACGCGGTGCGGACGCCGGAGGAGGATATCGGATGGCGCCTGGGATTCACCTCCGCCAAGATCTATCAGCAGAGAATTGCTGTGGCGGATGTTCCAAGTTCTGACTATTCAGTGGTACAGCTCCCTTAATTGTGGTATACTTATGAACTGAAATGTATAGTTATGTGCCGCAGACAGAAAAAAGACCGTGATCCGCCTGCGGTAAAAAGAAAACATACGGGAGGTAGTGAATATGAAGTTAAGAAAGCTGGCAGCTCTTGGTATGAGCCTGTGTCTCGGCGCGGCGCTTGCGGCATGCGGCGGCAGCTCCGGCGGAAGCAGTTCCGGCGGCAGCTCCGGCGGCGGTGCGGCGGCTTCCGGTGAGAAGGTGGTGAAGATCGGCGTATTCGAGCCTCAGTCCGGCGACAACGGCGCGGGCGGCAAGCAGGAGATCCTCGGCATGGAGTACGCAAATGTGCAGACGCCCACCGTGGAGATCGGCGGAGAGACCTACAAGGTCCAGCTTGAGTACGCGGACAATGCTTCTTCCAACGACAAGGCCCCGACAGCTGCGCAGACCCTGATCTCAAACGGCGTCTCCGTGGTGCTCGGTTCCTACGGATCCGGCGTTTCCATCGCTGCCGGCGACACCTTCCTGAACGCGAAGATGCCGGCCATCGGCGTCACCTGCACGAACCCGCAGGTCACTGCCGGATGCGACGTGTACTTCCGCATCTGCTTCCTGGATCCGTTCCAGGGCACGGTCCTCGCAAACTACGCGAAGAGCATCGGCGCAACCAAGGCTTACTGCCTGGCGAAGCAGGGTGATGACTACTCCGGCGGTCTCTGCAACTACTTCATCGATGCTTTCGGCAAGGACAACTGCATCTACGAGCAGTTCCCGGAAGGCACATCCGACTACTCCACCTATGTGACCAACGCCCAGAACCAGGGCTGCGACGTCTTCTTCTCCCCGGTCTCCACTGAGGCTGCGGCGCAGATCATCGCGAAGGCAGCAGCGCAGAACATCGGCATGCCGATCCTGGCAGGCGACACCTGGGATTCCAACGTCATCCTCGACGCCGCGAAGGATACCGGCCTCGAGATCTGCGTCACCACCTTCTATCAGGAAGGCGCGGATGCTGACTTTGACAAGGGCATCAAGGACTGGATCAACAACACCAATACCGCGAAGTCCAACAACGGCGGCAACGACGAGCTGGCAGCGGTCACGGCAATGGGTTATGACGCGTACTACGTGGCGCTGGAAGCTCTGAAGAAAGCCGGTTCCACGGATCCGGCAAAAGTCCTGGAAGTCCTGCCTTCTGTGGAATATACCGGCGTGACCGGCGCGATCGCATTCGACGAAGTCGGCGACGCGAAGCGCGACAGCGCGGTGGTCAAGAAATGCAACACCATGAGCGGAAAGTGGGATTTCGTCACGGTGGCAAAGGCAGAGTAAAATAGTCCTGTACTCAGATCGTTCTGGAGCAGCGGGGGCATAACGCTCCCGCTGCTGTTCAAATAACTGTAAGGTGTGCACAGAGGAGTAACAGCATGAGTCTCGGTCAAACGATTCTCCCTTATATCATTTCCGGAATCTCTGTCGGAGGACAGTATTCCCTGATCGCCATCGGCTATACGATGGTCTACGGCATTCTCCGCCTGATCAACTTCGCCCACGGCGATGTGTTCATGGTGGCGGGTCTTATGATGGTCTATCTTGCTGCGGCTCTGCCGCTCTATATTGCAATTCCCCTGGTGATCCTGTTCACGGTCCTTCTGGGCTTTACCATCGAGCGCGTGGCCTACAAGCCGCTCCGCACGGCTCCCAGAATGTCCGTCATGATCTCCGCCATCGGCGTCAGCTATCTGCTCCAGAACCTGGCGCTCTACATCACCGGCGGACTGAATAAGAATTATCCCCCGATCCCCTGGATCTCGGATTCCATAAATGTGTTTGGCATGCAGACCACGCGGGTCACCATCATCACACCGTTCCTGACGGTGTTCCTCTCCGCGTGCCTGGTTTGGCTTATCTCCCACACGAAGCTGGGCATGGCCATGCGCGCAGTGGCCAAGGACTTTGAGACTTCCCAGCTCATGGGCATCCGCATCAACAACGTTATTTCCGCCACCTTCATCATCGGCACCTTCCTGGCGGCGGTGGGCTCCATGCTGTTCTTCACGAACTATCCCGGCGTGGTCCCGACCTCCGGCGGTATGCCCGGTCTGAAGGCCTTCGTCGCGGCGGTGTTCGGCGGCATCGGTTCCATTCCCGGCGCGGTCATCGGCGCCTTTATCATCGGTATCTGCGAGAGCCTGATCAAGGGTCTGGACACGATCCTCCTCACCCGGGGGATCATCACGGACCAGGTGGGCTTCGCCACCTTCTCCGATGCGTTCACTTTCGTGCTTCTTATCATCATCCTGGTCTTCAAGCCCACGGGTCTGTTCGGCGAGAAGGCCACGGACAAGGTCTGAGGGAGGCGGCAGTATGACTCATTCGGAAAAAACCAGAAACGCCAAGGCGTTTGCCGCTGTATCTTTATTCCTTCTCGTGGTCCTGATCCTGGACCAGGTCATCAAGCCCACGAGCAGTCTTTCCATGCTGCTCACCGTTCTGCAGAAGGGCTCCGTCTACGCTCTGGCAGCGGTGTCCATGAACCTGCTGAACGGCTTTACCGGTCTTTTCTCCCTGGGGCACGCGGGCTTCATGCTGATCGGCGCGTACACTTATGCGATCCTTACCATTCCCGCTTCTGCGAGAGACTCGGTCTACCAGTACTATGACGCGGTAGTCCGGTTCTCCATTCCCGAGGTCCTGGGCAATGCGGCAGGTCCCCTGGGGACGGTGCTCGGCGTCGCCCTGGCGGTCGTCATCGCCGGACTCGTGGCGGCGGTCTTCGCCTTTTTCATCGGCCTTCCGGTGCTGCGACTGAAATCTGACTACCTGGCCATCGCCACTCTCGGTTTCGCGGAGATCATGCGCGCCATCTGTCAGTGGGGCAAGCTGGGCCCGCTGACCAACGGTTCCAACCTGCTGAAGAGCTTTGCAAGAATATCCATCTTCAAGCTGGATCTCGGAGGAACGACCTTGAGTTTCTCGACCTTCGTGCCGGTATTCATCGCCACTGTCTGCATCATCCTCATCGTCCTGCTGGTGAATTCCACTTACGGGAGAGCCTTCAAGGCGATCCGCGACGATGAGATCGCGGCGGAAGCTATGGGCATCGACCTGGCGAAGCACAAGATGCTTTCCTTCTGCGTCAGCTGCTTCTTCGCAGGTATTGCAGGCTCCTGCATGGCCATGGTGCTGAGCATTGCCCAGGCCTCCAACTTCAAGTCCGCCATGACCTACGAGATCCTCCTGATGGTGGTCCTCGGAGGCATCGGCTCCATCACCGGCTCCGTTATCGGCGCCATGCTGTTCATCTCCGCGTCAGAGTGGTGGCTCCGCGGACTGGACTCCGGCACCTTTCTCGGCATCACCGCCCCGGGTATCTTCCGGAACGGTTTCCGTCTGGTGACGTTCTCCATCATCATCATGATCGTCGTGCTGTTCTTCCGGAAGGGCATTATGGGCGACAAGGAGCTTCCGGATGTGATCGCTGCGTGGAAAGTGAAAAGGAAACAGAAAGCTGCTGCAGATAAGGAGGTGCATGATGAGCAAGGTTCTTGAAGTTGAGAATGTCACCATGCAGTTCGGCGGCGTCGTCGCGGTAAACAATCTGAACATGGTGGTCAACAGCGGGGAGATCGTGGCTCTCATCGGACCTAACGGCGCGGGCAAGACCACGGCTTTCAATGTCATCACCGGCGTTTATCAGCCCACCAACGGAAGAGTCGCCTTCCGGGAGGAGACCATCATCCGCAACCATCCCCAGGGGAAGATGAAAAAGCTTTACAAGGGGGAGATCGGAGAGTATTACACCAAGGAAAAGGTCCTGGCGCCGACGCCGGACAAGATCACCGCGCTGGGAATGGCCCGGACGTTCCAGAACATCCGTCTCTGGAAGACGCAGACGGTCTTTGACAACGTCCTGATCGCGAAGCATTTCCAGACGAAGCACAACTTTGTCAGCGCCATGCTGCGGATGAACCAGGATGAAGAGAAGGGCCAGAGAGAACGGGTCCGGGATCTGCTGGAGATCGTGGGACTGTCCGACGTACAGAATGAACTTGCCACAAGCCTTCCCTACGGAAAACAGCGCCGGCTGGAGATCGCCCGGGCGCTGGCTGCAGATCCGAAGCTCCTTCTGCTGGATGAGCCGGCCGCCGGCATGAACCCGCAGGAGACTGAGGAGCTTACGGAATTCATCGGGAAGATCCGGACGCAGTTCAACCTGACGATCCTTCTGATAGAGCACCATATGGACCTGGTCATGGACATTTCCGACCGGATCTACGTTCTGGATTTCGGAAAGCTGATCGCTGACGGAACGCCGGAGCAGATCCAGAACAATCAGCGCGTCATCGATGCGTATCTGGGGGTGGCTGAGGATGCTTAAAATATCGGATCTGCATGTCAACTACGGAGGGATCAACGCCCTCCGGGGAATCAGCCTGGAGGTGCCGGACGGGGAGATCGTCACACTGATCGGGGCCAACGGCGCCGGAAAGTCCACGACGCTCCGCACCATCACCGGCCTGGTGAAGGCGGCGTCCGGATCCGTTCTCTGGAACGATACGGAACTTCTGGGGAAGCCTATCGACGAGATCTTCAAATCCGGCATCGCCATGGTGCCGGAGGGCAGAAGAGTATTTTCCGATCTGACGGTGCTGGAGAATCTCCGGATCGGAGCCTACCTGAGAAAAGACACGGATGGGATAGAGAAAGATATCGAGTGGGTCTACAGCCTGTTCCCGCGTCTGAAGGAGCGCTACTGGCAGTACGCCGGGACCCTTTCCGGCGGCGAGCAGCAGATGCTGGCGGTGGGCCGGGCGCTGATGTCCAGGCCGAAGCTGATGATGATGGACGAGCCGTCGCTGGGACTTGCCCCGCTGGTGGTCCAGGACATCTTCAGCATTATCAAGGAGATCAACCGGCAGGGCGTCACGATCCTCCTGATCGAGCAGAACGCGAACATGGCGCTCCGCATCGCGGACCGGGGCTACGTCCTTGAGACCGGCCGGATCAGCATGACGGGCACCGGAATGGAGCTCCTGAACGATGAGTCCGTGAAAGCCGCGTATCTCGGCACAAAGAAGCACTGAAAAAGGTGTCAGGCACCGTTAAGATTTCTTAACGGTGCCTGACACCTTTTTTCAATCGAAGAGCTGGGTCGAGAAGTAGCGCTCCGCGGTGTCCGGAAGGACAGTGACCACGGTCTTTCCGGGGCCGAGCTTTTCCGCCAGCTTCAGGGCTGCGGCGACGTTGGTGCCGCTGGAGATGCCGCACATGATGCCTTCCAGGCGGGAGAGATCCTTTGCGGTCTGCAGGGCTTCTTCATCGCTGACGATATAGATGTGGTCGTAGATATTCTGGTTCAGAATGGGCGGGATGATGCCGTCGCCGATGCCCATCTGCAGATGGGTGCCGATGTTGCCGCCCGAAAGGATGGCTGCGTTCTCCGGCTCAACGGCCCAGATCTCCATATCCGGGTACTGGTTCTTCAGGGTCTCACCGATGCCGGTGATGGTGCCTCCGGTGCCGATACCGGAACAGAAGCCGTGGATGGGACCTGCCACCTGCTCCATGAGCTCCAGGGCAGTGTGGTTCCGGTGCGTCATGGAATTGTCCGGATTGGCAAACTGCTGGGGGACGAAGACGCGGGGATCCTTTTTCTCCATGTCCAGCGCCATCTGGAGACATTCGGCGATGCACTTTCCGATGTCCCCGTCGTCGTGGACCAGGATCACCTCGGCGCCATAGTGCCGGACCAGCTTTCTGCGCTCTTCGCTTACGGAATCGGGCATGATAATGACAGTCCGGTATCCGCGCACGGCGCCCACCAGCGCCAGGCCGATCCCCTGGTTGCCGCTGGTGGGCTCCACGATGATGCTGTCCTTATTGATCCTCCCGGCTTTTTCTGCCTGGAGGATCATATTGTATGCGGTGCGGGTCTTGATGGAGCCTCCGACGTTCAGCCCTTCGAATTTCACCAGGACTTCGGCGCTGCCGGGACGGACCATTTTATTCAGGCGGATGACCGGCGTGTGGCCGAGGGCTTCCAGAATATTGGAACAGATCATATTCAGAACCTCTTTTCTGAGCAGTATTTTGAAAAATGAATAAACATTTTAAATTTTATTAAGTGTATCAGAAGTATCACAAAAAATCCACGAATAACTGCCGGACTGTGGTATTATGATGCCAGGGCGAAAGGCTGTTTTATGCAGGTCCCGCAGAAGGGACTGAAAAACTACAGGTCCGCGGAGGCGGACCGGAGAGGACATGGAAAATGAAAGGAATCGTACTTGCAGGAGGATCCGGCACACGTTTATATCCGCTTACCAAAGTGACTTCCAAGCAGCTGCTTCCGATCTATGACAAACCGATGGTCTACTATCCGCTGAGCACGCTGATGCTTGCGGGCATCCGGGAGATCCTGATCATCAGTACACCGGACGACACACCGCGTTTTGAAGCACTGCTCGGGGACGGCAGTCAGTTCGGCATCTCTCTGTCATATAAGGTCCAGCCCAGCCCGGACGGTCTTGCCCAGGCGTTTCTGCTTGGAGAGGAGTTCCTGGCGGGAGAAGCCGGCGCTATGGTGCTGGGGGACAACATCTTTTACGGAAACGGCTTCGGACGCATTCTCCGCGCCGCGGCGAAGAACGCGGAGGAGAACGCCCGCGCCACGGTGTTCGGCTATTATGTGACAGATCCGGAGCGTTTCGGCGTCGTGGAGTTCGATGAGGAGGGCCACGCGGTATCCATCGAAGAGAAACCGAAGGAGCCAAAGAGCAGCTATGCGGTTACGGGACTGTATTTTTATCCGGCGGGAGTGAGCGGCAGGGCAAAGGAAGTGAAGCCTTCTGCCCGGGGAGAACTGGAGATCACCACGCTGAACGAGATCTATCTGAAGGAAGGGCTGCTGGACGTGCAGCTTCTGGGCCGCGGATTCGCGTGGCTCGACACCGGCACGATGGACAGCCTCATCGAAGCCGCGGAATTTGTCCAGACCATCGAAAAGAGGCAGGGCGTCACGATTTCCGCGCCGGAGGAGATCGCCTACATCAACCGCTGGATCAATAAGCAGCAGCTGCTGGAGAGCGCCGCTGCCTACGGGAAGAGCCCGTACGGAGAGCATCTGAAGGCAGTAGCGGAAGGAAAAGTCCGCTACTGACAGGACAAAAAAAGAAATACGGAACCGGAGGCTTTAATGAAAGACAGAAAAATTTACTGCATGAACAACATCGCAGAGGTCGGAACAGACCAGTTCAGAAAGGGCTATACGCTGACAAAGGACCCTGAGGAGGCAGCGGGTATCCTGGTGCGCTCCGCTGACATGAAGGAGATGAAGTTTCCGAAAGGGCTCCGCGCCATCGCCCGCGCAGGGGCGGGCGTGAACAACATCCCGCTGGAGCGCTGCGCGGAGGAAGGCATCGTGGTGTTCAATACCCCGGGCGCCAATGCGAACTCTGTTAAGGAGCTGGTGCTGGCAGGACTGTTCCTCGCTTCCCGCGACATCATCGGAGGAGCGGAATGGGTGAAGGAGCACGCCGGCGACCCGGAGATCGCAAAAGCCGGGGAAAAGGCGAAGAAGGCCTTTGCCGGACATGAGATCGCAGGCAGGACCCTGGGGATCATCGGACTGGGAGCCATCGGTGTACTGGTGGCGAATGACGCCGTGGCGCTGGGAATGAATGTCTACGGCTATGATCCTTACCTTTCCATGAAATCAGCCTGGACGCTGAGCTCCCGGGTGGTGCACGCGGAGACGCTGGATGAGGTCTGCGCAGTCAGTGATTTCATCACGATCCACGTGCCGGCAATGGAATCAACAAAGGGCATGATCAGCAGGGAAGTCATCGCGAAGATGAAGGACGGCATCACGATCCTCAATTTCGCAAGAGATATCCTGGTGGATGAACAGGCCATGGGAGAGGCGCTGCTGTCAGGCAAGGTGCGCCGCTATGTCACTGATTTCCCGAATCCTCTCAGCACGACCATGAAAAACGCCATCGTGATCCCGCATCTCGGCGCTTCCACGGAGGAAGCGGAGGACAACTGCGCGGTCATGGCGGCCCAGGAGCTGCAGGATTACCTGGACAACGGCAACATCCGGAACTCCGTGAACTATCCGGATCTGGACGCCGGGATCTGCCAGTCGGAAGCGAGAGTCGCCATTCTCCACCGGAATGTGCCGAACATGATCTCCCAGATCTCTTCCTTCTTCGGAAAGAACGGACTGAACATCGAGCATCTGGCTTCGAAATCCAAAGGAAAATATGAGTATACACTGATCGATCTCGGTCATACAATGCCGCACGACACGGCGGAAAAGCTTCTGGAGATCGACGGCGTCCTGAGGGTGCGCCGGGTCAGCGAAAGGGGGCAGTGACATATGAAGAATACATGGAAACGCATGCTGTCATTTCTCGCTGCAGCTGCGGTGATGTTTGTGTTTGCTTCGGCTCCGGTCTCTGCAGACACTGTTGTCGGCGTCGGACCTGACGGGTCCGCGGGACAGCAGAGCCAGAGCGCGGGTCCCCAGAGTGCAGGACCGGGCCCCGGGACGGCACAGAACACTGCCGGCACCCCGGCGGCGCAGAATTCCGCCGGACCATCCGCGGAACAAGGCAGTGCAGGTGCGCAGGGAGCGGCTTCTTCGGGCGCCGCGGCCTCCTATGACAACAGTTTCGCACTGTCGGCGAACTATGCCATGTTTTTCCACAACACTGGCTGGGGAAACTGGTCTCCGGACAACCAGAGAGTCTACAGGACCAGCACCTATCCCACTGCCTTCAAGGCAGTGCTGGCAGGAGCGCAGCCCGCAACCGTCTCCGGGACCATCCAGTACCAGGTGAATGTCAGCGGGACCGGCTGGAGCGCTGTGGCGGAAAACGGACAGCCTGCGGGAAATGAAGGCGGCACGGCTCCGCTGGAAGCGGTCCGCGTCTGGCTGAACGGTGACCTGGCGTCCGGCTTTGATGTCTACACCATGGTGATGACCGGCGGCCAGTGGGGAAACTGGGTCATGAACGGACAGGACGCAGGGGAGATCGGTACAGGAAAGCATATCGACGGTGTGCGGATCGCCGTAGTAAAGAAGGGCGCGCAGCCTGCGGAAGTACCGGAGACGGCAGCCGCGGCGGTGTACAGCGGCGGAGGCAGCGTGGATCCCTCCCGGCCCATGATCGCCCTTACCTTTGACGACGGACCCGCGGCGCCTGACAACAGGATTCTGGCGGCCCTGGAGGCGGTGGGCGGAAGAGCCACCTTCTTCATGGTGGGACAGAACGTCAAAGGCCATCCGGATATCATCCGCAGGATGATGGCGGACGGCTGCGAGCTCGGGAACCATTCCTGGAGCCACCCGCAGCTGAACAAGCTGTCCGCGGGAGAGGTGCGGAGCCAGATCAACCGGACCAACGACGCTATCGCGGCGGTGGCGGGACACGGCGCCACAGTCATGCGCTGCCCCTACGGCGCCACGGGCGGTTCCGTGAAGTCAGTGCTTGGGGACATGGGCTACGCGTCCATTCTCTGGAGCATCGATACCCTGGACTGGAAGACCAGAAACGCGTCCAGTACTGTGAGCTCCGTGCTGAATAACGTGAAGGACGGGGACATCATCCTCATGCACAGCCTGTACGGCGCGACAGCGGAGGCCGTGGAGACCATGGTACCCGAGCTGGTGCGGCGGGGCTATCAGTTGGTAACAGTCAGTGAACTGGCAGCTGCCCGCGGAGGAATGAAAGCGGGAACGAACATCGGGAGCTTCAGAAAGTAAGCGGCCCGGACGGGAGGAAAGGAGAAGCGTATGCCTGAAAACAGACCTCTTGGCAGGAAGAAGAACGTACTGGAAGGAAGCGCGAAGATCGACGCCCACCGGGTCGACGGAGGACCCGCGGGGAGCGGCTCCGCCATGGGCGGGGGCTCAGGCTCCGGCGGCGGAGGAAAACGGAATTCCGGCAGCAGAATGCCGCTGCCGCTGCTTTTGGTGCTGCTGCTGGCATTTTTAGGCCGCGGGGGCCTCGGCGGGCTTCTGGGCGGCGATTCCGGAACTGTACAGGAGACAGCGGCACCTCAGACTCAGGCTGCACAGACAGCGGCACCGACCACAGCGCCCCAGCAGTCTTCCCAGGGCAGCTTCGGCTCTCTGGAACAGCTTCTGGGAGGAGGGTCTTTCATGGAAGGCCTTTCCGGAAGCTCCAGCGGATGGGGAAGCAGCTCCGGCTCCTTCGGGAGCAGCGGCGCCCCTGCCTACAGCACCACCACGGGCAATACGGGAACACTCACTGAGAACCAGAGCAGCGGCGCCCGGGCGCGGTTCACGAAGCTGAAGGGCAATGGAAAAGATGTTGTGACCATCATGGTCTATATGTGCGGCACGGATCTGGAGTCCAGGAGCGGCATGGCGACCAGCGACCTGATGGAGATGACGAAGGCGGATCTCGGGGACAATGTCAACCTGATCGTCTACACCGGCGGCTGCAGAAAATGGCAGAACCAGGTGGTGTCCTCCTCCAAAAACCAGGTGTACCAGGTGGTGGACGGTGGACTGAAGCGGCTGGTGTCGGATGACGGCAGCAAGGCGATGACGGATTACCGGACCCTTGCCTCCTTTATCCAGTACGGCGCGAAGAATTTCCCGGCCGACCGCAACATGCTGATCTTCTGGGATCACGGCGGCGGTTCCGTGTCGGGTTACGGCTACGACGAAAAGCTGGGATCCTCTTCCTCCATGACCCTCGGCGATATCAAGAAAGCACTGGATGCCGGCGGCATCAAGTACGATGTGATCGGCTTTGACGCATGCCTGATGGCGACAGTGGAGAATGCGCTCATGCTGTCGGATTACGCCGACTACATGATCGCGTCGGAGGAGACGGAGCCCGGGATCGGCTGGTATTATACGGACTGGCTGACGAAGCTTTCGAGGAACACCTCCATGCCCACCACGGAACTTGGGAAGACCCTGATCGACAGCTTCATTACTGCCTGCAATTCCCGCTGCCCGGGTCAGCAGACCACCCTTTCCCTGGTGGATCTCGCGGAGCTCGGCGAGACGGTGGGTGATGACTTCAAGGCCTTCGCCAGCAGCACGGCGGAGCTGATCTCCGGTGACGGATACCAGACGGTGGCGACTGCACGCGGCCACACCCGCGAGTTCGCGAAATCCACCAGGATCGACCAGATCGACCTGGTCCATTTCGCAAAGAATCTCCGCACGAAAGAGGGCGACGCGCTGGCGGATGTACTGCTCAGCGCCGTGAAATACAACCGTACCTCTTCCAACATGACGAACGCCTACGGCCTGTCCATCTATTTCCCCACCAGAAGAGTGGCGTCACTGGACAAGGCACTGAAGACCTACCAGGATATCGGCCTGGACGATGCCTACGGCGACTGTATCCGTGAGTTTGCGGCCCAGCAGACCACCGGTCAGTATGTCGCGGGATCCCAGCAGGGCTCCTACGGTTCTCTTTTTGAAGCGCTGATGGGCGGCAGCGCCTCCTACGGCGGCAGCTCCTACGGCGGCAGCTCCTCCGGCAGCAGTTCCTCTTACGGCGGTTCTTCCTACGGCGGTTCTTCCGCCCACGGGTCCACCACAGCCTACGGCGGAGGAGAGGATCTTGCGGAACTCTTCAGCATGCTGTTCCGCTCCGGCGGAGGCAGCGGTGACCGCGCAATGGCTCCGGAAGCTGCAGAGGCTTACGCGGAAGCCAACAGCTTCGATCCGGAGCAGCTGGTCTGGACCACGAACGCGGAAGGAAAGCCTGTCATCGCCCTGGATGAGGAGCAGTGGAGACTTCTGACAGAAGTCAATCTGAACATGTTCATCGACACCGGAAACGGCTGGTTTGACCTGGGGCTTGACAACCTCTTTGAGATCGGCGACGATGGGACCCTGATCGCGGATACCAGCGGGACCTGGCTCACGGTGGACGGCATTCCGATGGCGTATTATCACACAGATACCACGGAGAACGACGGGAAGTACACGATCACTGGTTATGTCCCGGCAGTCCTGAACGACGAGCGGGTGGACCTGATCCTGATCTTCGACACCGATAATCCCAATGGGTTCTTCGCAGGCGCAAAGCCGCACTACGACGAGCTGACCCAGACGGAGACTGTCGCGAGGGGCCTTACGGAGCTTCAGAACGGCGACGAGATCCGGCTGCTTTACGATCACTACGGCAAGGACGGGAACTTTGATTCTCTCTATGCTTCCAACAGCACTGTCACTGTCTCTGATCAGATGACCATCGGCGACATGAAGATGGAAGGGGACGCAATGGCGCTGTATAAACTGACCGATATCTACCAGCAGAACTGGTGGACTCCGGTGATTCCCTGAAAGGCAGGTCTATGATCATTTCTGCGGTCGGCGCAGGCGGAAAAACGACGCTCCTCCGGAAAACGGCGGAGCGTCTTTCCCTGTGCGGAGAAACGGTCGTCCTGACAACGACGACAAAGATCAGGAAGCCGGAGCTGTCCGACATCCGGGAATGGGAAAAGAACGGAGGAAGGATCCGGGTATTCGGGACACCGGCGGAGGAAGGAAAACTCGCGGCGCCATCAGAGCAGGAATTCCAGGTGCTGTTCCGGCATTTCAGACATGTGCTGATCGAGGCGGACGGCGCGAAAAGATTTCCTCTGAAGGTACCGGCGGACCTGGAACCGGTGATCCGGAAAGAGACGGAGCTGGTGGTGTGCGTCGCCGGGATGAGCGCGCTGGGAAGACCGCTGCGGGAGGCGTGCTTCCGTTGGGAGCTTCTGCCGGAGACGCTGCGGGACGGCGGAAGAATCATCACGGTGGAAGATATGGTCCTGATCCTGGGCTCTGAATGGGGCGGCAGAAAAGGAACTTCCGGGATCCCCTTCCGCGTTTTTCTGAACCAGTGCGACACAGAGAAGCAGCGGGAGAGCGCAATGCAGATCCTGGAGCTGCTCCGTGTACGCTGGGGAGTGGACGGGGACTGCGGGGCACTGCAAAATGGGGCTGCAGAGCTCCTGCACTGGACGAACTGTCCAAAATCAGTGCTGAAAGATATATAAAGTGGCATTTTAGGGAAATTGAAGTATAATAGTGGTATTGTTTTTTGAAAACCAGTTAAAGGGGGATTTTTCTGTTATGAGTATGCATGCAACTTTCTGGGCGCTGATTCCGCCTATTGTAGCGATCGCGCTGGCGCTGCTCACCAAAGAGGTGTACAGCTCCCTGTTTCTCGGGATCCTGGTCGGTGGTCTGTTCTACTCCGGCTTCAGCTTTGAAGGCACGCTGGTCCACATTTTCAACGAGGGACTCATCGCCCAGGTCGCGGATGCCTACAACGCAGGCATCCTGGTGTTCCTGATCTTCCTCGGGATCATGGTCGCCCTGATGAACAAGGCCGGCGGATCGGCGGCCTTCGGAAAATGGGCTTCTGAACACATCCATTCCAGGATCGGCGTCCAGCTGGCAACCATCGCTTTAGGATGCCTGATCTTCATCGACGACTATTTCAACTGCCTCACCGTGGGCAGCGTGATGCGTCCTGTGACAGACCGCCAGAACGTTTCAAGAGCAAAGCTGGCTTATCTGATCGACGCTACCGCGGCTCCGGTCTGCATCATCGCCCCGATCTCTTCCTGGGCAGCGGCAGTCTCCGGTTTCGCTCCGGAGGGAACGAACGGACTGATGCTTTTTATCCGCGCCATCCCTTACAACTACTACGCGCTTCTCACCATCCTGATGATGGTGACCCTGACGATCCTGAAGCTCGACTACGGCCCCATGGCGAAGCATGAGGCGAACGCGCTGAAAGGCGACATCTTCACTGTCGAGCCTCCGGTGGCGGGCGGTGACACCAGGACAGAAGGCAAAGGGACTGTACTGGATCTGGTGATGCCCATTACGATCCTCATCATCGGCTGCGTCATCGGAATGATCTACTCTGGCGGCTTCTTCAGCGGAGAGACCTTCGTGGATTCATTCGCGAACTCCGATGCTTCCGTCGGTCTTGTGCTTGGCTCCGCCTGTGCTCTGTTCGTGACGATCTTCATCTACGTGCTGCGCAGAGTCCTGAGCTTCAAGGAGTGCATGAGCTGCCTGACAGAGGGCTTCAAGGCGATGGTCCCGGCCATCATGATCCTTTCCCTGGCCTGGACTCTGAAGGCGATGACGGATTCCCTCGGCGCCGCGGAATATGTCGCAGGCATTGTCGAGAACAGCGCAGGAAACATGCTGGGCTTCCTTCCGGCGATCATCTTCCTGATCGCGGTCGGTCTGTCCTTCGCAACCGGCACCTCCTGGGGAACCTTCGGCATCCTGATCCCGATCACTCTGAAGGTGTTCCCGCTGGAGAGCGGAAACCCGCTGGCGATCATCTGCGTCTCCGCCTGCATGGCAGGCGCTGTCTGCGGCGATCACTGCTCGCCCATCTCCGATACGACCATCATGAGCTCCGCCGGAGCGCAGTGCGACCACATCGCCCACGTCTCCACTCAGATGCCTTACGCCATCACCTGCGCAGGGATCTCCTTCGTAACATACCTGGTGGCCGGATTTGTGAAGAACGCGGCTGTTTCCCTGGTGATCGGAGTGGCGCTGACCCTGGTCGTCATGTTTACCCTGCACATCGCGCAGAAAGGCGCGAAGGAAACCGCCTGAGGGAAGCGGACGAAAGATCCGCGGGACAGAATCAAACAGAAAGACTGAAAAAAGACCTGGCTGTGCGGCCAGGTCTTTTTCAATGCGGAAGGAAGACGTTACATTCCGGGTTCCCCGATACGGCTGATGGTGTTTTCCCAGATGCGGCGGAGGAAGAAAAGCGAGAGAATCAGGGATATGACCTCCGCGATGACGTAGGCCCACCAGACCCGGGAGAGCTCCCCGGAGAGGGAGAGAAGATACGCCGCCGGAAGCAGCACTACCAGCTGGCGGCAGACAGAGACGACCATACTGTAAACACCTTTCCCAAGGGCCTGGAAGACGGTGCCGCAGACGATGCAGAAGGCGGCGATGGGGAAGGTGATGCCGATGATGCGGAAGGCGGTGGTGCCGATGGCCATCATGTTGTCGGAGGCGTTGAACATGCGGAAAAACACATGGGGGATCGTCTCGAACAGGATGAAACCCACTGTCATGATACAGACGGCGGTGATGCAGGCGAGCTTCATAGTCTGTATGACGCGGTCCTTCCGCTGAGCGCCGTAGTTGTAGGAGATGATAGGCACGGCGCCGCTGTTCAGGCCGAAGACCGGCATGAAGATCATGCTGTTGATCTTGAAATAGACGCCGAACACTGCCGTGGCCGTGGGCGTGAAGGAGATGAGGATCTGGTTCATACCGTAGGTCATGACGGAGCCGATGGCCTGCATGATCACGGAGGGCAGGCCGACAGAGAAGATGCCCCGGAGGACAAACGGGTCCGGACGGAAGCCGCGCACCTGGAACTTCACCTCATCGTTCTTTTTCAGGTTCAGGATCAGCGCCAGGGTCGCTGCGATGTGCTGTCCCATCACAGTCGCAGCGGCAGCTCCCGCGATCCCGAGCTTCGGAGCCCCGAACAGGCCGAAGATCAGGATGGGGTCCATGACGATGTTGAAGATGGCGCCGGTCATCTGGGATACCATGGAATAAAATGTCCTGCCGGTGGCCTGCAGGATGCGTTCCAGGGTCACTTCCATAAACATGCCCAGGGAACAGCAGCAGACGATGCGCATATAGATGTAGCCGTTGGCGCGGATGTCCGGGTCGGAGGTCTGGACGTCAAAGAAGGGCTTTGTCAGAAACAGGCCGACCAGCATGAAGGCGGCCATGACCAGCAACTCGATGAAGATGCCGTTGACAGCGCTCTTGTTGACGTTTTCGAAGTTCTTCTGGCCCAGGGAGCGGGAGAGAAAGGCGTTGATGCCGACCGCCAGTCCCACTGCAAAGGAGATCATAAGAGTCTGGATGGGGAAGGCGAGGCTGACAGCGGTCAGTGCGTTCTCACTGATCATCGACACAAAGATGGAGTCCACGATGTTGTAGAGGGCCTGAACCATCATGGAGAGCATCATGGGGATGGACATGGAGGCCAGGAGCCGTCCCACCGGCATGGTTCCCATTTTGTTTTCTTTTACTGGTGCGGTCTGAGGCATGGTGTCGATCCTTTCAGCCGCAGAGGACTCTTCCGGCCCTGCAGCGGCGGCAGATTTTACTGTAATCAGTATACATCTTTTGTACATGTGCAGGAATAGAAAGAATGTCCAAACAATGGTATACTGTTGTTAACTATTACCACTACCATATGCAGGAGGATTCACGCTATGATTGAAGTTGCGGCACTGGGAGAACTGCTGATCGATTTTGCGGAAAAAAGCGTTGATGCTGACGGGTATCCTACGATGGCGGCACATGCAGGAGGAGCTCCTGCGAATTTCCTCGCTGCCCTGAACCACTTCGGACACAAGGGTGCGCTCCTTGGAAAAGTGGGTGATGACGCGTTCGGGAAAATGCTGCTGAAGACCCTGGAAGATGCCGGGATCTCGACCGCCGGGATCGTGATGGATTCTGACGTGTTCACGACACTGGCGTTCGTGACCTTCGACAAGAGCGGGGACCGCTCCTTCAGTTTCGCGAGAAAGCCCGGCGCGGACACCTGCCTCAGGTTCGACGAAGTGAATACGGAGCTGATCGATGAGGCGAAAGTATTCCATTTCGGTACCCTTTCCCTGACGGACGAACCGGTCCGCTCCACAACCAAGGCCTGCGTCGCCTACGCGAAAGCGGCGGGGAAGATGATCACCTGTGACCCGAATCTCCGACTGAACCTCTGGAAGAGCGCGGAAGAGGCGAAGGAGCAGATGGAATGGGCGCTGCATCAGGCAGACGTTGTGAAGATCAGCGACGAAGAAGTGGAATTCCTGTGGGGCCTGACTCCGGAGGAAGGCGCGGACAAGCTGCTGAAGGAATACGGTGTCAGCCTGGCCATGGTCACGCTGGGGCCGAAGGGATGCTATCTGAAGAACCGGACTGCAACTGCGCGGGTCAACAGCCCGAAGGTCCACCCTGTAGACACCACCGGTGCCGGAGATATTTTCGGCGGCTCCGCTGTGACACAGCTCCTGGAAGCAGGAAAGGCACCGGCGGATCTTGACGAAGAAGCCCTGATCAAGGTGGGAAGCTTTGCCTCCACCTCTGCGAGCCTCAGCACAGAGTTTTCCGGCGGCATTCCCAGCATTCAGGACCGCGAGACTGTGGAGAACAGGATCGCTGCGGACCGGAAAGCCTGAGAAACAGAGAAGTTACCACTTTCTTAAGAATTCTGCGGTTCCTTGACATCAGGTCGATCCATTTTATAATAAATGGTGTAACACAAATGTAATAATTTGGACCGGAGGCAGTATGAGAAGACATTTTACAGTGATTCTTTCTATTCTATTGGCGTTGTCAGCAGCCTCACCTGCTTCAGCAGCCAAGCTGAAAAAGAACAATGTGGAGAATATTGCCGCCAGGGAAGAGCAGGAAGCCAGGGATGCCGTTTCGGGACCCGCAGCAGGAGAAGCCTCAGGGGAGGAACTGCAGGCTGAGGCAGGCGGAAAGCCTGGCGAAGTGACAGGGAACAGTGCTCCGGAAATGGCAGTGCAGAAAACGGAAGCGCCTGCGGGAGAGGAACAGGGCGCAGAACCTGCTGAGGAAACAGAGCAGAGTGAAGAGACCGCCGCGGAAGCAGAGAAGGAAACAGAAGCTCCGGCCGCGGAAGCAGAACAGGAAACGGAAGCCCCGGCTGCGGAAAGAGGAGAGAAGGGGACGTATCTCGGAAACTTCACCACCACCGGTTATTCCAACCCGGACGGCAGCGCGAGCGCTGACGGCACGATGCCCAGGGCACGACACACCGTTTCCACCGACTGGAAGGTCCTTCCGCCCGGGACCCGGATCCGCTTTGGTGACAGCGACATCATCTACACTGTGGAGGACACGGGCGTACACGGAAACTGGGTGGATGTCTATTATCCCACCCACAGCGAAGCGTGGAGCCACGGTCTGCAGTACAAGGATGTGTACCTGGTAGACTGAGATTTATGTAAACTGTAACATTTATGTAAACTATTAAAAAAGCATAAAAACCACATTTGATTCACATAATATGCAGCCCCTTTACCACAGAGGCTGCTTTTTTCTGCCAAAAATGCGGAAAATGCCCCCACTTTTTCAAAAAATGAAGTTCCGGCACTTGACATATGACAATCTTATGTTAATATAAACGTGTTAGAATATTACACAAATATTAAGAGGTTTTACAAAAAATGTTCAATATCTTGTTGTCTATGAAGAAGGCAGCCATATATATCGTGGTTCTGGTGCTCGCTTTCTTCCCCGCAGTTTTCATAGAGACCCCGGTGAAGACCTACGCCGCTGGTGTCGCGGAGGAGGAAGTGCAGGCTACGGAGCCGGCAGAGGCTGCTGAAGCTGTGACGGAGCCCGCCCCTGAGGCAGAGGCTCCCGAAGAGATGGATCTTCCGGACATCGATTTTCTTGACATTCCGGAGATCCAGGACGCAAAGATCGACGCGCAGGCAACGCTGATGGCGAAGCGCGAGGATCTGGACCGTGCATGGCTCGAACTGAAAGAGAAAGAGCAGGAAGAGGCGAGGGAGCGGATGCGTGAAGCCGCCGAGGCAGCTGCCGCAAAGGTTTCTGCGTCAAAGGAGGAAGAGGAAAGCAGAGAAAGCCACAGTTCCGGTTCTGCTGAGACGGCGGAACATGGAAGCGGAAGAGACCTGGGTCAGTTCAAGCTGACAGCTTACTGCCCGTGCTACCAGTGCTCCGAAGGCTGGGGCCGCATGACCAGTTCCGGTCATCTGGCGCAGGAGAGGCACACCATCGCAACAGATCCGAGTGTGATTCCGGAGGGAACCAAGGTCGAGATCAATGGTGTCGTCTACACAGCAGAGGATATCGGCGGAGGAGTCAGAGGCAACCACATCGACATCTTCTATGAGAGCCATGAGGAGTGCCTGCAGTTCGGCGTCCGTTACGCGGAGGTCTACAAAGTCAACTGAATAAGACAGATCTGTGAATGAAGGGCTGCTGCGCCGGGGAAAGCTATAATGAGACCGGTGCGGCGGCTTTTTTCAATTGTCTTGTTTTTTCGGAAGAATTGTGATAAATAACGAATGATGCGGAAGGAGTTATTCCAGATGAACACAATGAACCGATCGGAATTTATGAGAGGAATGCGCCACGGGTGGCCTATCGGCGTCGGATACTTCGCAGTATCTTTTGCACTGGGCATCGCCGCCCGGAACGCGGGGTTTACAGCACTGCAGGCGTCAGTGATGAGCGCAGCCTGCACTGCCAGCGCGGGTGAATTCGGCGGCGTGACTGTCGCTGCGGCAGGGGGCACGTTCCTTGAAATGGCAATCATGGAACTGGTGGTCAACGCAAGATATCTTCTGATGTCCTGCGCGCTCACCCAGAAGCTTGAACCGAAGCTGGGTACACTGCATCGCATGATCCTGGCAAATTTTGTGACGGACGAGATCTTCGGCCTGTCGGCGGCAGTCCCGGGGAAACTGAATCCTTTCTATACTTACGGGATCATCTCCGTCTCATGGCCCGGCTGGATCATCGGCACATGTCTCGGCGTCATCATGGGAAATGTTCTTCCCGCCAATGTGGTGAGCGCCCTTTCCGTGGGACTGTACGGCATGTTTCTTGCCATCATCATTCCCCCCGTGCGCACCAACCGCGTCCTTGCCTGCCTGGTGCCGCTGTCCATGGCGGCCAGCTGGGTCTTTACAAAAATGAATGATGCGGGCATCATCCGGATCTCCGGAGGCACGCGCATCATCCTGCTGACTGTTGTGATCTCTCTTGCGGCTGCAGTTTTGTTCCCGCGCAGTGAAGAGGAGGATAAATAATGCATTCGATCTGGTCTTATATCCTGGTGATGGCGATCGTGACCTACTCGATCCGGGTCCTGCCTCTCACCTTGATCCGGAGAGAGATCAAAAACCGGACCATCCGTTCCTTTTTATACTATGTTCCTTATGTGACCCTTGCGGTCATGACCTTCCCGGCGATCATCAATGAGACGGCGACGCCGGCCTCCGGCGCCGCGGCGCTCCTTGTCGGCATCGGCCTTGCGTTCATGGGAAACGATCTGATGATCGTCTCTATCGCGTGCTGCGCCACGGTGTTCGTCGCGGAACTCCTGCTCCTGTAAAAAGCAGTAAAAGACAGAAAGAGACAGGGCCGTGAACTGAGCCCTGTCTCTTTATATTTAGAATAGAAGGACGCGTGCCCGAAGGACAGATCGTTCCCGCCGGAGAGTTTCGCAAGCAGCGCGGCGCCGCGACGGCGAC
>Ga0256405_10003622_pt1 | contig 31382 bp, 20 predicted proteins | sample RumenRJG_02DNA_FD_189096 | JGI IMG/M metagenome (GOLD analysis project Ga0256405, IMG submission 189096) | Bovine rumen microbial communities from Lethbridge, Alberta, Canada - RJG_02 | ecosystem: Host-associated > Mammals > Digestive system > Stomach > Rumen | place: Canada: Alberta...
CGTAGAGGACGGAACCGGTCTGCGGCATCCCTCTTTTCCGTTCTTGTGTCTCTTGGTGAGCGGAGGAAACAGTCAGATCATTAAGGTACAAAGGGACGAAGTACAAGGTACAAAGGAGACCCCTATGCCGCATTTTGAGATCATCGGTCAGACTATTGACGATGCAGCCGGTGAGGCGTTCGATAAATGCGCCAAGGTGCTTGGGCTGCCTTACCCGGGAGGACCGTGGATAGACAAACTTGCCAAACTCGGTGATGCAACCAAATATCCGTTTGCCAAACCCAATATCGCGGGCTACGACTACTCGTTCTCGGGGCTCAAGACCTCGTTCCTCTATACCCTGCGCGATTTGCTCAAAGAGCACGGCGTGGAGACGATCGATGAGTTGGCACAAAAGATACCTAATCTGCGGGAAGATATGTGCGCCAGTTTGCAGGCTACGGTAGTGGATATCCTGATGAAGAAACTCAAGAAAGCAGCGAAGGACTTAGATATCTCGCAGGTAGCCGTTGCAGGAGGAGTGAGTGCCAACAGTGCGCTGCGGCAGGCTTTCATCGACTACGGACAGAAATACCATTGGGAGGTCTTCATCCCGCCTTTTAGTTTCACGACCGATAATGCGGCGATGATTTGTCAGGCAGGCTATTTTAAATATTTAGGAAAAGAATTTTGTGCTATCGACGAAGTGCCGTTTGCGAAGACGCAAATATAGTTGAGAGTTGAATGTTGAAAGTTGAGAGCAGTGGATAGTAAAAAGTCAATAGTAGTAAGTTTAGCTCCATATAAAGACGTGTTGATCTTTATGGTGACGCTGTTGGTGGCGAACTATTTCTGGAAGTTCACCATGGTGGGCGATGAGAACGGGGATGTCGTCACGTGGTTCGGTTTGGATGTCACGGCGCCGTTTGAGTTCATGGCAGCGCATATTGCGTCGGTGGTCTTTTGGCTCTTGGATCTCTTCCGCGATACCGCGTATATGGTGGGTGACCACACGATCCGTTTCGAGTCCGGCAGCGGTACGTCCATCGTCTGGGGCTGCTCGGGACTCAAACAGAGTTTTATTTGGGTCTGTCTGATCCTAACGGTACAAGGAGGCTGGAAACATAAGATCTGGTTTATTCCCTTCGGTTTGGTTTGCTGCTACGCATTTAATATCCTGCGTATATTCCTTATTTCGCTATTCATAGAGTTTCACCCCAGTTGGTTTCCGGTACTCCATGACTATATCTTCAAATACGCTTTCTACGCCATGATGTTCGGGCTCTGGGTGTGGTTCGTCGAGAAATTAAAAATTAAAAATTAAAAATTCAAAATTAGCCTTTTTGGATTTTCTCCACGATTTTCTTTTTGATCGTACTGATGATAGACCAAGTGCGGCTTGCTTGCGTGTTGTCGCCAGTGAGGATGTCCGGTATAGCGGCACCGGTCTGCTGCTCGGGGTAAACGACCATGTAACTATGGTCGGTGAAGAACTTACCTAACACATCCGGTACCTGCTCAAAGAGCGGGTTGTAACTCGGGGTAGAAGGACGGGCATTGATAAGCACGATCAGGTCGTCCTGTTTCATCTGTTTGGCAATCATCAGCACATCTTCCCACGCTTCCATCTCTCTATATGACGCACGGAGGAATTTGCCTTTGCGTCGGCAGAAAGCCTGCAGGGCGTGCTGGGTCTCTTCGTTAGTATAGAAGATGACACGTGCGCCTATCTGACTGCTCAGTCTTCGTACGAGTCCGAAACAGGAGATGAAATCGTGCTCTTTCTCGGCATAGCGCGGCACGGCTACCAAGAGCCTGTTGATCGTGTTCAGCGGTTGAGCGGGGTGATAAATGATCGCCGCTTTGCTTTGGCTGTTGATGAGCGTATGTGCATCACTCCAGTCGCTCTCAGAGGATAACTCGGGTTCGTTCAGTTCGCTTAGCTCGCTTAACTCTTTGAGTTCGTAGTGCCGGTTCTCGCCCACAGTCAGCATGAGCCACTGGTTATTCGTTTTTTCTGCTTCGAGACGCGCTTCTTCCTGCAAGGCAAGCCGTTTAGCAGCATACTCGGTGATGAACGAAGACGAAGAGCAGAGCGCAAGGATCATCACAACGGAGGCATTGAGGATCTCGGTATTGAAGATGCCGGTCTCATAACCGATGGTGACGATAGCCAAGGTGCCTGCTGCCGTAGCGTGCGTCAGACCGAACATGAGTTGTCGCTCTACCGGCTGCATGCCGAAATTCTTCTGGGCAATCCATGCGGCTATCCATTTGCCGATGAGTTTGGTAGCAACCATTACCACGGCGATGATAAGGGTCGTCCAGCTATGCCAGATCAGCGAGGCGTCAATCAGAAAACCTACACCTAAGAGGAACAAAGGCACGAAGATATTGTTTCCCACGAAGTTGATGCGCATCATCACGGGGCTGAGGTTCGGCACGAGTCTGTTCATCGCTGCGCCGCAGATGAAAGCACCAAGGATGCCTTCCAAACCCGACCAGTCTGCCAGCAAGGCGGAGACCACCATCACCGTCATCACCACAAGGAAACCCGTGTTCGGGTCTTGCGTATGTTTGAAGAACCGCTGTACAAGCCAAGGGAAGACGATTGCGATGAGTACTACCGTAATGACCATACGGGCAATGAGGGTGCCGGTGGTCATAGCGTCGGTATAGATGAAGTTACTCTTGATAATGGCTAACACAAGGAGCGCCAAAGAGATCGTGAGCATCGTACCGCCGACGGCGATGTTCACCGCGCTGTTTTTCTGCACACCATAACGGCTCACAATAGGGTACGTCATGAGCGTGTGACTGCCGTACATGGCACCGAGCAGCGTACTCGTCACACCGTTGAAACCCAAGGCTAAACCGCTTAGTACACCTAACACGAAAGGTACGATGAACGAATAGAAACCGAAGAGAAGGGAGTAGTTACGATGTTGCCGGAAGTCATTGATATCTACCTCAATACCCGCTTGGAGCATGATATAGAGGATGCCGATCTTACCCAAAGCTTGAATCGCGTCGCTGCCCTGAAACAGATGAAGACCATTGGGACCCACGATACATCCCACAATGATAAACCCGACAATACTCGGGATACGTATCTTGCGGCATACCATCGGCACTACCAGAACGATGGCAAGCAAAAGGGCAATGATGATTAATGGGTTGGTGATCATATATTAGATTTCAGATTTCAGATTTCAGAATTCAGATTTTAGATGAATTTTCCGGTGATGCTTTGGGGGTTGTTACGCAGGTCTTCGACCGTTCCTTCGGCGACCACGGTACCGCCTCCTCGTCCGCCTTCGGGACCCATGTCGATGATCCAGTTACAAGCACGGATGACATCGGTGTTGTGTTCGATGATGAGGACGGTGTTACCTTTCTCCACTAACCGACGCAGTACGCCTAAGAGCACGCGGATGTCCTCAAAATGCAGACCTGTCGTCGGTTCGTCTAATATATATAAGGTCTTGCCGGTGGACGGACGGGAGAGCTCGGTCGCTAATTTGATACGCTGACTCTCACCACCGCTGAGGCTTGTGGACGATTGACCGAGTTTGATGTAACCGAGTCCGACGTCTTGGATCGTTTTGATCTTACGAAGGATCTTCGGCTGCGGCTCAAAGAACTCCACCGCTTGATTGACCGTCATCTCCAAGATGTCAGCGATGGTCTTACCTTTCCAGCGCACTTCGAGGGTCTCACGGTTGTAACGCTGACCGCCGCACACTTCGCAGGGTACATACACATCCGGCATGAAATGCATCTGGATCGTCTTGTAGCCGTTACCCATACACTCCTCGCATCGTCCGCCTTTGGCGTTGAACGAGAAACGACCTGCTTTCCATCCTCGTATTTTCGCTTCCGGCAGTTGAGCAAAGAGGTCGCGTATGTCGTTGAACACATTCGTATAAGTCGCCGGATTAGAGCGAGGCGTACGACCAATAGGCGATTGATCGACATTGATGATCTTATCGATGAACTGAACGCCCTCAATGCTCTTATAGGGCAGCGGGGCAGTCTTGGAGCGATAGAACTTCTGACTCAGAATAGGGTAGAGCGTCTGGTTGATCAAGGTGCTTTTTCCACTGCCGCTCACGCCGGTCACGCAAACCATCTGACCCAACGGAATCTTCACCGTCACGTTCTTGAGGTTATTCCCCGTACAACCGGACAACACAATCTGTCTAACAGGCATAGCCGGTCTAACAGCGGAGCGGTCTGTCAGCGTAAGCGGTCTGTCAGTGACGTCAGTCACGGTCTTGTTTCCTTTGAGGTATTGCGCTGTCAGCGTATCGGTCTTAAGCAGATCTTCCGGCGTGCCACTAAAGAGCACATTACCGCCCAGACGACCGGCTTTCGGACCGATGTCCACGATCCAGTCCGCCTCGCGCATCATCTGCTCGTCGTGCTCCACGACGATGACGGAGTTATTCATGTCGCGCAGCTCCTTGAGGCTGTCGATGAGACGTTGGTTATCGCGTTGATGGAGACCGATGGACGGCTCGTCGAGGATATACAGCACATTCACCAGACGGCTGCCGATCTGCGTAGCCAGACGTATGCGTTGGCTCTCACCGCCCGAGAGAGACTCGCTCGAACGGTTTAGAGAGAGATAACTCAGTCCGACCGATTGCATGAACCGAAGCCTGGTGATGATCTCTTTGAGAATAGGTTCCGCGATCGATTGCTGTTTGGAACTTAAGCCCTCCTCGTTCTTCTCCTCTGAGGGAACTTGGAAGCGTTCTAAGGTGGTGATCAGCTCGTCTATGTCCATCTCGGAAAGGTCAGAGATAGAGTATTTGCCAAGCCGGTAACTGAGTGATTCTTTGCTCAGACGTTTACCGTGACATTCGGGACAAACGACATATTCCTCCTGCTCTTCCTCCTCTTCGGAGATAGTAGCTGCCGATAACTCCTGCAACTCTTCCCACCAGTTATCCTGTTGGATCGCTTCATCGAAGGTATCTGACTGCTGAAGGCTGAGCTCTGAACTCTTTATTTTTCCCAGTCCTTTGCAGCACGGACACCACCCCGATGGGCTGTTGAACGAGAAAGTGTGCGGAGCAGGCTCTTGGTAGCTGAGTCCGGTCTCGGGGCACATGAGGTTACGGCTCATGAAACGGGTGTTCCCTGCTTCGTCAGCAATCATCATGATGCCGTTGCCCTGCGTCATCGCACGATCCACCGACTGCCGAATACGACGCAGGTCTACATCCTTTGTACATTGTACATCGTCATTTTGTACTTTTAAACGGTCCACCACCACCTCGATGCTGTGTGTCTTGTAGCGATCCAGTTTCATGCCCGCTACTATCTCTTGCACCTCACCGTCCACACGCACATGCACAAAGCCTTTCTTACGGATCGTCTCGAAAAGCTCCTTGTAGTGTCCTTTGCGCCCATTAACGAGAGGTGCTAACAGCAAGATCTTCTTGCCGCCGTACTCACGGATAATAAGGTCGATGATCTGTTCGTCGGTGAACTTAATCATCGGTTTGCCGGAGAGGTACGAATAGGCTTGTCCGGCTCGGGCATAGAGAAGACGCAGAAAATCATACACCTCGGTGATCGTACCCACTGTCGAACGAGGGTTCTTGGTGGTGGTCTTCTGGTCAATGGAGATCACCGGACTCAGACCGGTTATCTTATCTACGTCCGGGCGTTGCATATTTCCAATGAACCCACGGGCGTACGATGAGAAAGTCTCCATGTACCGTCTCTGACCTTCAGCGAAGATGGTGTCGAACGCCAACGAAGACTTCCCCGAACCACTGAGGCCGGTGATGACCGTCAGTCGTTTGCGGGGAATAGAGACGCTGATGTTCTTGAGGTTATGTACCCTCGCGCCTATAACTTCTATGTTGCCTTCGTTAACCAATGTACAATTTACAATGTACAATGTACAATTTATTGAAGCGCTTTAATCGCCTGTTGAAGCGCTTCAATACGTGCTTCGGCATCGGCTTTCTTCTTGCGCTCGAGCTCAACGATCTCGGGTTTGGCGTTTAGGACGAAGCGCTCGTTGCTCAGTTTTGCCATCACACCCTTGAGGAAACCTTGCTGGTGAGCGAGATCCGCTTCGAGTTTCTTGAGCTCTTCCTCTACGTTGATGAACGCGTCCATCGGAATCGCAAACTCGGTGGTGCCCACGATGAACTTCGCACAGTTGCCATTAGAATCGCCAATATTGGCGATTTCTACGTTGGCGAGTTTGTCCACCAGCGGGTTCAGCTCAACCGGGGAGATGAGTGTCAGACGCTCTTTCTGCGGGATGTTCTTCGATGCACGCACATTACGTACGCCGGAGACAATCTCCTTGAGGGTCTCAATATCTTTGAGAATTTCACCATTAAGCGGAGCGTCACCATTTGCGTCATTGAGCGAAGCGATCATTATCGATTCACCTTCTTTGCGTTCGTAGAGGTTCTGCCACAGTTCCTCGGTGATGAACGGCATGAAGGGGTGGAGCAGTACGAGCAAGCGGTCGAAGAATGCAAGGGTGGCTTCGTATGTAGCGCGGTCAATAGGCTGTTGGTAAGCCGGTTTGATCATCTCCAGATACCAGCTGCTGAACTCGTCGCAGTAGAGTTTGTAGATCTCCATGAGCGCCTCGCTCAGACGATATTTGCTGAACAGGTCGGCTATTACTTCGGAAGTCTCGCCAAGCTTGGCGTCGAACCACTTGATGGCTTGCTGGCTTTCGACTTTTGACTTTTGACTTTCGACTACCTCCCAGCCTTTGACCAAACGGAAGCAGTTCCAGATCTTATTGCAGAAGTTTCTTCCCTGCTCGCAGAGCGAATCATCATAGAGGATGTCGTTTCCGGCAGGAGCACTCAGCAGAATACCCATACGCACACCATCAGCACCAAAACGCTCGATCAAATCCAGCGGATCGGGACTGTTACCTAAACTCTTGGACATCTTACGTCCCAGTTTATCACGTACGATACCGGTGAAATAGACGTGCTTGAACGGCATCTTGCCGACGTACTCGTAACCTGCCATGATCATACGGGCTACCCAGAAGAAGATGATGTCCGGTCCCGTTACGAGGTCTGCGGTCGGGTAGTAATAGTTGATCTCTTTGTTGTCCGGGTGCTCAATACCGTCGAACAAGGAAATAGGCCACAACCACGAGCTGAACCAAGTGTCCAATGCGCCTTCGTCCTGTACGTAGTTGCCTTCCGGCGCGCTCTCCGAAACGATGATCTTATCGTCCGGATAGTTCTCCAAACCGGTTTCAGCGAGCAGGTCAGCGTCGTAGTAAGCCGGAATGCGGTGCCCCCACCAGAGTTGACGGGAGATACACCAGTCTTTGATGTTCTCAAGCCAGTTGCGGTAGGTGTTCTTGTATTTGGCGGGATAGAAAACGATCTCGTCGTTCATCACCGGCGGCAGTGCGATGTCAGCAAAATGCTGCATCTTCACGAACCACTGGAGACTCAAACGCGGCTCGATAGGCACGTTCGTACGCTCGGAGTAACCCACTTTATTGTCGTAGTCCTCGATCTTCTCTACGAGACCCGCAGCCTGCAAGTCTTCCACAATCTGCTTGCGGCAGTCGAAACGATCCATGCCGTGGTACTTGCGTACGTTCGGCTGCAACTCTTCCTCTACCGTGTCCATGTTCAGATGCGCGTCCGGCGTGAAGATGTCGATGGTCTTGAGGTTGTATTTCTGACCAAGGGCGTAGTCGTTCACATCGTGTGCCGGGGTCACTTTGAGGCAACCGGTACCGAAACCGATCTCTACGTAACGGTCTTCGATGATCGGGATCACACGACCCACACCCGGTACGATCACGTGCTTGCCTTTGAGCCACTGATTCTTCTCCTCTTTGGGGTTGATGCAGACTGCAATATCGCCGAAAATGGTTTCCGGACGCGTCGTAGCGACGATGGCGTATTTGCCCGGCTCTTCCGCTACTTCGTAACGCAGGTAGTAGAACTTATTATGCTCATCGTGGTAGATCACCTCCTCGTCACTCAGAGCAGTCTGACGCTCAGGATCCCAGTTGACCATACGCAGACCGCGGTAGATAAGACCTTTCTTATAGAGGTCGCAGAACACTTTGATAACGGCTTTCGAACGGGTCTCGTCCATGGTGAAGGACGTGCGATCCCAGTCGCAGGAACAGCCGAGTTTGCGGAGCTGCTTCAAGATGATACCTCCGTGCTCGTCTGTCCACGCCCACGCGTGTTTGAGGAACTCCTCGCGGGTGAGGTCACTCTTATTGATACCTTGCTCCTTGAGGCGTTTGATCACTTTCGCTTCGGTAGCGATAGACGCATGGTCGGTACCCGGTACCCAGCACGCGTTCTTGCCCTCAAGACGTGCGCGACGAACGAGGATGTCCTGAATCGTCTCGTTGAGCACGTGTCCCATGTGCAGCACACCGGTCACATTGGGTGGCGGAATAACGATAGTAAACGGATCGCGGCCGTCCGGCTCGCTATGAAAGAGTTTGTTGTCGAGCCAATACTGATACCAGCGGGCTTCGATGTCTGTCGGATTGTACTTTGCTTCCATATATTTTAATAGATTTCAGAATTCAGAATTAAGATTTCAGAATGCTTTTTTCAAAAACGGGTGCAAAGGTACGAAAAAAAAATGACATAAACAAATGTTTATGCCACTTTTCTTAATCGAAGGTGCATTTTTTTAATGAACCAGTATTTTCTTGGTGTGCCATTGACCGTTATAGAACGCTTTGACGAAGTACACACCCGTGCTCAGCTGAGGCAGCGGTAAATGCGCTAACTGTGCGTCTCCGGCTTCCTCCAAACGACCTTCATAGACCGTGATCAACTTACCGCTGATATCCACCAGATACAAGGTAGTCGGGGAGTCTGTTACGTCGATCTCCATGAGCTCTAAATCGCTTATTTCAAAGGGATTAGGCACAAACTGATCGTTCTCGTTCTCGTCCGTTTCCTCGGTCCAGTGTCCCTCGCAATTCGGCATATAACTGAACTCCACGATCGTCCGAACGAGCATATCGTTCAGGTGCTCCACTTTCAGGCTGTCGGTAGCGGGTTTGAGGTGCGTGTGACCGATACCCGAGTCGTCGGTGAGGAAGAACGAAGTGCCGTTGGTCGTCAGCGCGATGCTACGCATGAGGTACTCGCCGCTCTTTCCCAAACCGCTGCAAACGACCGGCACGATACGTACGCCCATCGCTGCGGCGTTGAGGATCTGTTCGTGCAAGAGAGCTATCGTTGCGCTGTCTTGGTGGCAAGGCGCGTCTAAAACAAGGAACACGATGCGCGCACGTGCGTTGCTGTTAAAACCGCCGCTGTTAAGCGCCGCCATCAGCGCTTCCGGAACCGCCTCGGGGTAGTCGCCGCCACCGTTCGCTTCCTGACGATCAATGAACTGCTGCGTCACGCTGATGTCGTCCGTCAGACGAGATATACGCGTCAGATATTCGTCGTAGTGATGATCCCGATAGACCACCGCTCCTGTGCGGATCTCCAATCCGCCTGTCGCCTCTTTCGCACGAGCGATCACATCCCGCATCTCGGCTTGCAGGTAACGCAACTCGTCACCCATCGAACCCGTGGCATCGAACGCGAACATCACATCTACCGCATCGCTCACGTCGCACGGCTCGTCCAACACTACCGTTTGCCAACTCTTTGCCTCCGCCACGTAGTCCCCCACACGGATCCGGAGATCATTTTTAATTTTTAATTTTTCATTTTTAATTAGTTCCCCCCAGAGTTCCGCTTTGCCGGTATTGTCCGTCACGGCTTGAAAGAGGGTGTTGCCGTTTCCGTCTATCAGGCTAACGTCCTGCGAAGCAATGGGATAACCGCCTTTTTTGGTGACCACCTGTACGGTGTATCGCTCACGCGGCGCTATTTTCCATTCGTCGATGAATTCACCTAATATACTATCCCTTACCATCGGCCAGAGGTTCCATTTCGCAAAGTCATTCACCTCTCCGGCAGTCAACATGCCTGCGGAGATGTTCCTTGTGGGACCGCCCACAAAGAGCTCAGGCGTCTCTTCCAACTCGGCTTTGAAGTCCGCAAGGCTCGCTTCGGCTGCCAGATCCGTGGTCACCATCGCAGGTTCCGCCATCGGCTTGGTGTCCATCGTGCGGTAGAGTAGAGTGCCTTTCGACATCCGCTCTCTCGTGCCTCCGAGGATCTTACCGCCGTTCGCCTTGCCTTCCGTGCCTTTCTTCGGTGTCAGACGGATGATCAGCACTCGTTCATTCGTTAACTCCTTCACTCGTTCACTCCTTGACTCGTATCCCTCACAGGTGACGGAGAGCGTCTTGGCGTTCGCCAGACTCTCGCTTTTCACAACCGCGCGACCATCCCACGAGGTGCGCAGGATACTTTTCCCGAAGCGGATCTCCGCTTCCGGCAACAAAGCCTGCGTGGTGTCCATGACCAAGATCGTCGTCTCTTCCTGCCCCAAAGCCAAGGCTTTCGCCTGCGAGCTTTCTACTTTCGCCTTGTTCAGACAAGCCTCTGCCGAGCCAAAGCTCACCATCGCTGCCAATACAATAAGTACAAACTGTTTCATAACCTTGTGTTTTTTAGTATTCCTACAAACTTCGTGCCAAAATTCGGATAGTAGGCAACAAAAAGTATATATACTACGTATATATAGTATAAAGCACGTATTTACCAATTTTATGGTTGTGTCCTTGGGGTATCCTTTGGGTATGTTTGGGGTAACATTTGGCGCGATATCGAGTTGGATACGTGTGTACAACGTTCCGGACTCATTCCGGTAACGAAGCTTCTTCTTTTTTACTCTTTGAATGTGGCAAAATGCAAGTTTTTTGCAAAAAAGGAACTAAAAATTTGCGTATGTGCAAAAAAAGTAGTAATTTTGCACCGCTTTTTGTGCGCACATGTGTAATGTGCATATATGCGCATAGTAAATAATGTAGAAAAGAAGCACAAATGTAGAAAAGAAGCACAGAGATAAAAGAAAAAAGAGCAGAGATAAAAATCGGAATTAACCAAATATATTGTATATATATTGTATAAAATAAGCGACAAATAATGAAAAAAAGTATCTTTTTGTGGGCGTTGGCGGTGATGATGGTTTTTGCCGGATGTTCCCCCAAATCTAAGAAGTACAGTTATCTGACAGACAAACCTCTTCCGGTGGAGATAGAGGTGGTGGGTGAAACGAGCCAGTTGGTTCAGAATACCTATGTGGGCGTTATTCGTCCGAAGACCAATATATCGTTGGTTTTTCCCTTGGGCGGTCAGATCACAGGTATCTATGTCAAAAGCGGTGACCGCGTGCGTGAGGGACAGTTGATCGCTACCGTTGACAGCACGCAGGCGAAAGCGATGTTGGAGAGTGCGGAGGCGATGTATCGTCAGGCGCAGGACGCATGGAAACGTCTCAAACCCGTTCACGACGAAGGCGGTATTAGTGACCTCAAATGGGTAGAGATGGAGACGAATGTGGAGAAAGCGCGTTCGTTGTTGATCTCTTCCCGTAAACGTTTTGACGACTGCACGATGCGTGCCAGTCAGGCAGGTATCGTGAACATGAACGACCTCGATGTGGGTCAGCATGTCGGTTTCGGTCAGCAGATAGGTACGCTCATGGATATGAGCTCTTATCGCGTGGAGTTCACGGTTCCGGAGAACGAGGTCGGACCGCTGCGTATAGGCGATCCGATAGCCGTCAGTCTGCCTGCTTTGGGTAAACGTTACGAGGCGCGTATCACCGAGAAATCGGTGTCCGCTACGCGTCTGGCGCATACATACCGTGTGGAAGCGGATATCACGTCCGAGGACGCAGTAAACGATTTGCTGCCGGGCATGGTCTGCCGTGCGGTGACTTCGCAGCGAGACCAAGTGGGTGTGATCCTCTCGGCAGGATGTATCCAGACGCAGCAAAGCGGTCACAGCGTGTGGGCGTTGCATAACGGTCGTGCGGAGCGTCGGATGGTGAAGATCAGCGATTTTGTGGAGAACGGTGTGCTGATAAGCGAAGGTGTGGCCATGGGCGACACGATCATCGCCAAGGGATACCAGAAGATGTACAACGGAGCAATAGTGACCTATTGATATGAGCACACGAAACCATATAGAAGGCGCAATGCGTAACTACCGCATCATCTATGCGGTGGTGGCGGTGCTGGTATTGTTTGGTATCTTTGCCCTCGGACAGATGAAGAAAGACGAGTTCCCGCAGGTGACGATCCGTCAGGGACTCGTGGTAGCTGTCTTCCCGGGTGCTACGGCGCAGGAAGTGGAGGAGCAGGTAGCCAAACCGATAGAGCAGTATCTCTTTACCTTCAAAGAGATCGACAAACGCAAGACATACAGTTTGAGCAAGGACGGAATGTGCTATATCTTCGCCGCCCTTTCGCCCAAAGTGATGAACAGTAACGAAGCATGGTCGAAGATACGAGGCGGCATCAGTCTGCTCAAACAGATGCAGATGCCGACGGGTCTGTTAGCGATAGCGGTGATCGATGATTTCGGCAACACGAGTAGTCTCCTCTTAGCGATAGAGAGTACCGAGCGATCGCCTCGTGAGTTGCAGGAATACGCCGAGATGACGGCTGACCGACTGCGTGAGATAGGCGAGATGGGTAGTATCAAGATCCTTGGACAGGAGTACGAAGAGATAGCCGTTCTGCTCGATGTGGAGCGGATCTCCAAGTACGGCATAGACCAGAATATGATCCTCGCCCGTTTGGCAGCGCAGGGTTTCCGTACGATGACCGGAGAGGTGGATAACGAGACGGGAGCAGCGCTCATCCATGTCGATGTGCCGTACCGAACGGAGTACGAGTTAGGCGAGCAGATCATTATGTCCGATCCTATTGCCGGTCAGACGATCCGTCTGAAAGACATCGCCACCATCACTCGTCGGTACGCCAAAGCCTCGAAGTATATCCGCCGTTATGACGAGGACGGAACAGGTGACTGCCTGCTGATGAATATCGAGATGCAGCCGGACAATAACATCGTTGCCTTTGGCGCCAAAGTGGATGAGGTGTTGGAGCATATGCGCGCTACGCTGCCACCGGACGTGAGGATGCATAAGATCACCGATCAGCCGCGTGTGGTAGATCAGAGTGTCAGGTCGTTCCTCAAAGACCTCGTGGTCTCCGTCCTCATTGTGATAGCCGTCATGCTCATCCTCTTCCCGATGCGTACGGCTCTGGTCAGCTCGACCGGTCTGCCGGTTTGTATTGCCGTCACGCTCGGTGTGATGTACCTCGTGGGTATGGAGCTGAACACCGTCACCTTGGCTGCGCTGATCGTGGTCTTGGGTATGGTGGTGGACGACTCGGTCATCGTCATCGACGGATATAGCGAACTCCTCGCGCAGGGTCATTCCCGATGGTACGCAGCGGCTGTTTCTACAAGGGATCTGTTTGTGCCGATGCTCTTGGCAACGACCTCGATATCCGGTATGTTCTTCCCGATGTTGGGGCTCATGACCGGCTCGTTGGCGGACTTCATCCGTCTCTTCCCATGGGCGATCTTCATTGCCTTGACCTGTAGTATCCTCTATGCTGTTTGGATCATCCCGTTCATGGCGAGCACGTTCATCCGTCGCAAGCCGGCGGATGCCGAACCGACCTTCATTGAGCGTACGCAGGATAAGTTCTTCGCCGCTTTGCAGTCCGGCTATCAGAAGCTGCTGGATCTCTGTTTCCGTCATCCGTGGTGGACGATCAACCTCAGTCTGGGTTCCGTCGTCTTAGGTGCGTTTATCATGACGCAGCTGGACATCCAGTTGATGCCGAAAGCCGACCGTGACAGTTTTGCGGTGGAGATCCACCTGACGGAAGGCTCGTCTCTGGCGCAGACACAAGCGATCGTGGACAGTCTGGGCAATGTGCTCAATGCGGATGAAAGGGTGCAGAGTGTGACGGCGTTTGTGGGAATGTCGAGTCCGCGTTTTCATGCTACCTATGCCCCGCAGATGGCAGGAGAGAACTACGCACAGTTCATCGTCAATACCGTTTCTCCGGAGGCTACCTTCGCGCTCATCGAGCAGTATCAGCCTTTGTATGAGAACGCTTTCCCGAATGCTTTCTGCCGCTTTAAGATGCTCGATTATCAGGCGGTCAGCAACCCGATAGAGGTGCATGTGCAGGGTTCTAATATAGGCGAGTTGGAGGTAGTAGCGGATTCGCTCAAGGCTTTCCTTGCGCAGTTCCCCTATCTGTCGTGGATACACACCAACTACGACGAGACGGTGCAAACGATCCGTCTGCGTCTCAAGGACGACGAGGCAAGCCGTCTGGGCGTGACGCAATCCACGCTCTCACTCTATCTCAACGGTGCTTTGCACGGACGAGGAATGACCTCTATCTGGGAGGACGGCTATAAGACGCCGGTGGTGCTTTATACCGTTGGTGCCGATACCCTCAGCTATGCGGACATAGGCAACCTCATGATCCCGACTTTGCTGCCGGGCGTGTGGGTGCCGCTGCGTCAGGTAGCCGAAGTGGAGCCGGATTTCCACCATTCGCAGATCAAACGTCGTAACAGTATTCGTACGATCACCGTCTCGGCAGACACCCGTGGCAAACTGTCCGCTATCACGGCGACCAAACCGGTGATCCGTTATGTGCACAAACTGCGTAAGACCTTGCCCGATGGGGTGCATATCACGTTCGGCGGTGCGGTAGAGCAGTCTCTGACGATGCTGCCGGGTCTCGTGCAGTCCATCGGCGCCGCTCTGTTGGTGCTGTTAGTATTGCTCGTTTATCACTTCCGCAAACTCAATATCTCCTTCCTTGCCCTCAGCTCCAGTTTGCTCTGTCTGTTTGGTTCGGCGGTGGGAATGTGGATCTTCCGTATGGATATATCGGTGACGGCTATCTTAGGCGTCATCTCGCTTATCGGTATCATCGTGCGTAACGCGATCATTATGTATGAGTACTCCGACCATCTGGTGACGGTGGAGCACAAGACCGCCAAAGAGGCAGCGTACCTCGCCGGTCAACGTCGTATGAGACCTATCTTCCTCACCACCGCTACTACCGCGCTGGGTGTGGTACCGATGATCTTGGCGGCTACCGACCTCTGGATGCCGATGGGCGTAGTGATCTGCTTTGGTGCTATTCTGACCATGCCGATGGTAGTGACCTTGCTGCCGGTGGCTTATTGGAAACTGTTTGACAAATCTACTCGTCGTTATGAGAAATAAAGCATATATACTTTTCGTCCTCTGTCTGTTCGTTGCCGCTTTTGGTCATGCCCAAAGCGAGGTGTTGACGCTGGACTCGTGTCTGAGCAGCGCTCGTCAGCGTAACTGCACGATCCGTTCGGCGCAACTCGAAGTGCTCATTGCCCGTGAGGTGAAGAAACAGATGTTGTGGAAATACTTCCCGCAGATCAGCGCAGAAGGCTTCGGCTTCTATGCCGCTAATCATATAGTGGATGTGGACGTTACCAAAGGATTAGAAGGCAGCACAAGTGACTTCCTCAAGGAGGCATTCGAACTCCTGACCGTCATCGGACAAGCCGGTGACCCGAATTTTAAACTCAGTTCACAGGTGAAAATGGTGAAATGGGGTGTGTCGGCTCAACTGCGTGCCGTACAGCCTCTGTTCTGGGGCGGACAGATCGTGAATGCGAACCGTCTGGCTAAACTCGGTATCTCCGCTGCGGAACTCAAACAAGAGGTCAGCGAACGGGATGTGCTCCAAGAGGTGACGGAGACCTATTGGATGCTTGCCGGGCTGCAAAAGAAACAGGCGATCTTGGATAAGTCCTTCGAACTCCTCGACTCCGTAGCCCACGTAGCGGATATTGCGTTTAACAACGGTCTGGTGACCGGCAATGATCTGATGCGCGTACAGCTCAAGAAGAACGAGCTGAAGACCAAATCCGTGCAGCTGACCAATGGTATCCGTCTGGCAAGCCGTCTGCTCTGCCATCAGATAGGGCAGCCCTATGAGGGTCAGGACTTGGCGCTCGACACGATCCCCGAGCGAGAGACCATCAACGAGTTGCCGCAAGATCCCGCTTCGATCTCTATTGACGGAAGACCCGAGGCGAAGCTCTTGGATCTCAACCTCAAGTACAACCGCCTCATGAAGAAAATGACCATCGGTGAGACCTTGCCGCATTTAGGTATAGGCGCTTCCGGCGGTCTGACGAATTTCTTCGAGCGTAACAAAGTGAACGTCATCGGTTTTGCTCACCTCTCTATTCCTCTGACAGCGTGGGGCGAGACTGCTCATAAGATCAAGCAGCATAATCTCCGGATCCGGCAAGCACAGATGATGCTCGATAACTACCGCGAGAAACTCGATCTCCAGAACCGTCAGGTCTATGACCAACTCACGGAGTCCGTCAAACTGATGGACGAGCACCGTTCGGGACGCGATTTGGCGAATGAGAACTACCGCGTGTCGTATATGAACTACAAAGCCGGGGTCGGCACGATGACCGAGCTTCTGGAGGCGGAGATGTTACTGCTGATGGCGGAAAACGCGTACACCGATGCCTGTATGTCGTATCGCGTAGCCGCACGTAAATTCAAAGAATACAATAAATAAGACACAACGACAAACGCAAACGTATGAATAAAAGGGTTGTAATAGACGTTTTTCTGTGGATATTCGCCATGCTGGTCTGCATGTTTTGGCGGTGGGTAGCTGCCAAAAGCAGTCTGAATGCCTATTGGGCACTATGCGGCGCTTTGGCGGTGTCGTGGATCCTCATCGGTGCAATCACGCAGCTGTATCGCTCCTATAAGGAGATGTGGTTTTGGCAGTCGATGCTTTCGCTCATCGCCACGGCTGCGATACTCACTGCCGCCTGTTGGTGGGTGCTTCCGCTCTTACTGTGGGGACTGTCTCCCAAGGTAGCTACATGGATGATCATGGTCGTTGGAGCCATGGACACCGTAGTCATCCTCTTGGAGCACTACTGGAAATACGCGACCAACATGACCGTTCCGGCGATGCAGGTGGAGCAGCGAGAGAACGCTTTCGTCACTCGTCCCGATGAAGCCCGTGGAGCACACTCGATGGCTTCTATCCGTCAGTCCGTGCTCTCCGTGACGACCGAAGAGGACTACCGTATGCTCTTGGAGAAAGCCCGTCTGGACAGCCGGTTGACCAAATCCGTTTGCGATAGAAACCGCTTTGCTTTCCTGCAGATACCCGATTACCAGTACCAGACCATCGTCGATCTGACCCTGCTCAATGATGCCAAAGGTATCAACCGTCGTTTCTGTATCGTCAACCGGAAACTGCCGGATGAGGGCAGGTACGTCTGCTGTTATCGTCCGCAGGAATATATCAAGTCGAAGATCCTTGCCAAATACCCTGCCGGCATCAACTGGCTCGTATATTGCCTCTATTTCTTCAACAAACGTGTCCTGCCCCGACTGATGTTCACAAGCCGTCTCTATTACGACATCACCAAAGGTCGCAAACGAATGTTGAGCAAAACCGAGGTGCTCGGACGACTGTATTACTGCGGTTTTGCGGTGGACGAGATCGTGCCGATGGGACATATCGAATATGTGTTCGCGCATCGTCACTCGCAGCCCTATCCCCAAGAGCAGTTCAAGGTCTATGGACCGCTCATCAAACTGCCGCGTGTTTGCAAGAACAAGGAGATCCGCTATTTCTACAAGATGCGTACCATGCACCCCTATGCCGAGTATATCCAGAAATACGTCTTCGATGCTCGTGGAGGAATGGATATAGCCGATAAGAGTAATGATGATTGGAGAATAACGAACTGGGGTAAGTTCATGCGTAAGTACTGGTTAGACGAGCTGCCGATGCTCTTCAACTGGCTCAAAGGCGATGTCAAATTAGTGGGCGTCCGTCCGTTGAGCAAGACCATGTTCGAGACCTATCCCAAATGGTTGCAGGACAAACGTACGCTCACCCGTCCGGGACTGATACCGCCGTTCTATATCGATCACCCGAATACGTTTGACGAACTCTTCGCCAGCGAAGACAAATACCTGACGGAGTACCTCAAGAACCCTATTCGGACGGATATCAAGTATTTCTTTTTAACGATGCGTTCTATCCTGACCCGCAAAACACACAGTGCCTAATTTTTAATTTTTAATTTTTAATTTTGAATTATATATTTAATTATATTGGCCAAGTTCGCGCCGCTTTATGGGGCGGAGAGGTACAATGGACTGCCGAGCAGACGGATGATCTGCTGCGGCTGAATTTGGTACAAGGAACCGGCTCGCTGGTCTTTCCTGCCGTCTTGGCGCAAGACGATATACCTGCGCAAGTGAAGATGCAGATGAAAGCCGTCTGTATGAATACCTATCAGAACCACGTCCATCTGCAGCATACCTTAGAGCAGGCATGGTCGGCACTGACGAAAGCAGGCATCCGTCCTGTGCTGATGAAAGGTGCCGGTTTGGCTGCCCTATATCCCGAGCCGACTTTGCGGCAGTGGGGAGACATAGACCTGTTTGTGGGCAAAGACCAGTATCATCCGGCGTGTGCTACGATGCGCGAGACCTTCCCCAACGCCCTTAAGTTCGATGAGGAACTCGATCATTACAAGCACTATAACCTCATTGCGGACGGCGTGTCCATCGAGGTGCATCGGGTGACTGTGGCGATGACTCATCCGCTGGACGTACAGCGTTACGCACGTATGGAGAGCTACGGAATGAGTAAAAGTGAGCCGCTGATGCTCAACGGTTTGGAGGTACAAGTGCCCGAACCGACCTTCAATGCCTTGTTCGTCTTCCTGCATCTATGGGAACATATGCTCTCTTCCGGAGCTAATCTGAGACAACTGTGCGACCTCACTTTACTGCTGCATCATTATGCCAAAGCGATAGACCGCAAACGTCTCAAACGATGGCTTCAAGCTTTGCATCTCAATGATGTATGGAGGGTGTGTATGGGTATCTTGGTGGAAGCCTTGGGTCTGCCGCCGCAAGAAGCACCCGGTTACAGCGAGCCTTTCGCAGACCGAGCAGAGTGTTTGCTGACAGATCTGCTGAGGGGTAGAGTAGTAGCCCCGAAAGCATCCAAGGCAGCGCCTAAAAACCGCCTCTTGCGCAAATGGCACACGATGCATGAGCGGCTTGCCAACGCCAAACGTATTGAGCGTTACAGCCCCTCGTATGCGCGGCACATGACCGCTGCGATCCTCCTCAGCGGCTTAGGACGACTCTGCGCCAAAGACCGACACTGGGAATAAATAATCTGAAATCTGTAATCTGAAAATTCGCTCTGCGAATAATCGTTCGAGCGAAGCGAGATAAGAAATCTGAACACTGCATGCTAAAGAAATTTGACGATATTATGCGTGCGATGCGCGCGGGTGAGTACGCGCCTATTTATATATTGTGTGGGGAAGAACCATACTATATCGATCGCGTGTACGAGTTTATTGCAGCTAACGCGTTGGACGAGATGTCGCGTGAGTTTGACCAACAGGTGGTATATGGGCGTGATCTGCAAGGCGCAGACATCTCGCCGGTCATCGGTGCTGCCCGTGGGTTCGCGATGATGGGCGGACGCAAAGTGGTCATCGTTCGTGAGGCGCAGGCTCTCAAGAAATGGGACGCGTTAGCGGCGTATCTGGATAATCTTATGCCCCAGACCGTGCTGGTCATCTGTTATAACGGCAAACCCGATAAACGGCAGGGTATCTGGAAGAAAGCCGCCGAACATCCGCAGACCGTGTGGTTGCAGTCCGACAAACTGCGGGACTACGAGGTGGAGCGTTGGATCAATGCCTATATAGCCGACTGGAATAAAGGTCTGTATTCTGACAGTCCGAAGGACGGTCTGTCAGCGGAGCGGTCTGTCAGTGAAACGATCTCCATCGATCCCCGTATTGCTCCATTGTTGGCGGATCATTTGGGCACCGACCTCTCGGCTATCGTGGGCGCCTTGCGCAAACTCATAGACGGTCGTCCCGAAGGCGTGAACGTCATCGATGCGGCGCTCGTGGAGCGGAATATAGGTATCTCGAAGGATTATAATATCATGGAGCTGCAGGCGGCGCTCATTCGCGGAGATGTGAAGAAAGTGAACCAGATAGCGCAGTATTTCGCAGGCAGCAAGGATCATCCGATGATTCGTGAGATCGCGCCGCTCTTTACCTTCTTCTCCAACTTGCTCATGTACCATTACATGCCCGACAAATCGCAGGCTGTCGTAGCACGCGAGTTAGGTATCAATCCGTATTTTGTAAAAGATTATGCGGCGGCAGCGAAACGCTATCCTGCCGGTAAGACTTTTCTCATTATTGGCTATCTGCGCGAGACAGACGCGCGGCTTAAGGGTATCAACAACCCCTCAGCGAAGGACGCCGATCTGTGGAAAGAGCTGATCTTTAAGATTATGCACTAAGGGATTCCACGTGTTTGGATAACCGTGCTGCGTGACCCAAAGGATACTGTCTTTTTGGGCAACGGTGATATTACGCAGATCGTTTCTTGCGGATCCGTCTCTCTGCACAGGCGTATAGTTGAGCTCCTTGGCGTATTCGATCTTAAACGCTTCGTGCTCGGCTTTCAGATCGGCTTGCACCTTCGGGTAGATCTTATCGAACAGCACAGGGTGCGCGGTGTACCAAACCAACGAAGAATCGAACTGAGCCTGCGTGATCCCGTGTTTCTCCAAGACCTGTGCGTAGTAGATATTCAGCGCTTCGTCATGACCGTATTGCAGCCCTAAGGTCTGGACCAACGCATCCGTCTTATGCAGATCCGCCAACACCCGACGCATCTCACCCGAATGCAAAATCCCCTTTGGCCGGCATCCGGTCAGACACAGGACAATGGTCAATAGACATAAGATTCCTATGTGTTGTACTGCACGATTCATTTTTGTCCTTCGTCTTTATTCAATTGTTTCATATAAAAGAGGATGATGACAGCTACCGCGCAAGTGATACAACTGTCTGCGAAATTGAATACCGGACGGAAGAAAAGCACCTCGCCTGCGCTGTTACGGATAAGCGGAAAGTAGAACATATCGACCACGCGACCGTAGAACCAGTTCTCGTAGCCGAACAGCTTGCCGTAGAAAATACAATCGATGATGTTGCCCAGCGCTCCGGAGATGATGAATGCAATCGTGGCGATATACCCCGTGGGCACTTCGGGTTTGCGGATGAGCACGTGTGTGTACCACGCCAACAAACCCACCGCCAAGAGCCGGAAAAGGGTCAGCGCTAATTTGCTAAACCATTCGATGCCGAAGGCCATACCGTTGTTCTCCACAAAGCACAACCAAAACCACGAGGTGATCTCGTGACTCTCACCCAACGCAAAATGTGTGGCGATATAGAGTTTGATGATCTGGTCTGTCACCACTGCTCCGACCACAATCATCAGAACCAATAATGTGCGCTTTAGTATAGCATTCATAATCTGAAATCTGAACTCTGAAATCTTAAATCTTAAATCCCAAATGCCGCTTTGACTTGGTCTAAGCGGTCCAGCTTCTCCCACGTGAACAACTCCACTTCGCGTTCGAACGTATTGCCGTCCGCGTCAAAGAACGTCTTCTTCACCACTTCGTTGGTTCGTCCCACGTGTCCGTACTTAGCGGTCTCTTCGTACATCGGCTGCGTCAGCTTCAGGTCACGGATGATCGCTGCCGGACGGAGGTCAAACAGCTCGCTCACTTTCTTGGCTATCTCGGCATCGCTCATCGGAACCTGTGCTGTGCCGTTGGTGTTGACGTACAAGGAGACAGGCTCTGCTACGCCGATAGCATAGCTCACCTGTACGAGCGCTTCGTGTGCCACGCCGGAAGCTACCAAGTGTTTGGCAATCCATCGTGCCGCATAGGCAGCCGAGCGATCCACTTTCGAGGGATCCTTGCCGCTGAACGCACCGCCACCATGGGCTCCGCGTCCGCCGTATGTGTCCACGATGATCTTACGACCCGTGAGACCCGTGTCGCCGTGAGGACCACCGATAACGAAATTACCCGTCGGGTTGACTAACAACTTGGCGTTCTTGTCCGCAAGAAACTCATGCAGCAGATGGCTATACCGGCTGTCACGGGTTGCTACGCGAGGCAGGAGGATGTTAATAACATCCTGTTTGATCAGCTCCGGTGTCACCTTTAACCATTGTCCTTTGTCCCCTTGTACATGCTCATCGTGTTGGGTACTGAGCACAATCGTGTCGATGCGAACCGGTCGGTTCTGCTCGTCGTACTCGATGGTCACCTGCGATTTGCTATCCGGACGAAGGTACAGCATCTGTTTGCCCTCTTTGCGGATACGCGCCAAGGTATAAACGAGCGTGTGAGCGAGGTCAAGCGTCAGAGGCATATAGTTATCGGTCTCGTCTGTCGCAAAACCGAACATCATTCCTTGGTCTCCTGCGCCTTGCTCTTCGGCTACCTCACGGCTCACTCCCATGTTGATATCCGCGGATTGTGCATGCAGGGCGGTGAGGATACCGCAACTCTCTGCCTCGAACTTATACTCCGCTTTGGTGTAACCTATCTCAGCAATCGTCTTACGAGCAATCTGCTGGATATCAACCCATCCTTTGCAACTCACCTCACCGGCAATCACCACCTGTCCGGTGGTACACAACGTCTCGCAAGCTACGTGTGCTTGCGGATCCTGAGCCAGCATATTATCCAAAATAGCGTCCGAAATCTGGTCGCTCACTTTATCAGGGTGTCCTTCCGACACCGATTCAGATGTAAATAAATAATTCATTGGTTGTTAAAAATAAAAAACCACAAGTGACTGTTTGGTCTTGTGGTACAAGTTTTAGCATTTTTTTTAAAGAGGTTGCAAGCAGTCAAATCCGTCCTCATTCCAAATTGCGTGCAAAGGTACTGCTTTTTTTTGACATACGCAAATCTTTGAGCAAAATAATTGCATTTTTTTTAGATGTTTTCTTGGATACGTTGCAGGGCTTCGATGGCTGCGGGGCGGTTAGCAAAGGCGGAGAAACGGACAAATCCTTCTCCGCAACGACCGAAACCGACTCCGGGTGTGGAGACTACCTGACAACGGTTGAGCAGATACTCAAAGAACGTCCATGAGTCCCATCTGTGCGGTGCGCGACACCATATATATGGTGCGTTCTCTCCGCCGTACACCTCCAGACCGGCATCCCTTAGACCTTGCAGGATAAGCGATGCGGTGGCTTTGTAGTAGTCGATGTTGGTATGAATACCTTTCTGTCCTTCGGGGGTGAAAGTAGCCTGTGCAGCGCGTTGGGAGACATAGGCAGTGCCGTTGTATTTAGTACATTGTCGTCTCATCCACATCGCTTGTAGTCCGGTCTCAAAAGGCACCACCACATAGCCGCAACGGACGGACGTGAAACCGGCGCCCTTGCTGAAACTATGCACTTCGATAGCCACTTCCCGTGCGCCTTCTATCTCATAGATAGAGTGTGGGATGTCGGGCGAAGAGATATAGGCTTCGTAGGCGGCATCGAAGATGATGAGGGAATGGTGACGATGGGCATAATCGACCCAAAGAAGCAGTTGGTCACGGGTAAGAACAGCTCCCGTGGGATTGTTGGGAAAACAGAGATAGATGATGTCCACCGGTTGCGCGGGCAACTCGGGCACGAACTGATTCTCCTTGAGACAAGGCAGAAAGCTGATCTCGCGTCCTGCCATGATATTCGCATCCACGTATGCCGGGTACGTCGGATCCATGATCGCTACTTTATTATCGCGGTCGAACAGTTCGCTGAGGTTGCCTAAGTCGCTTCCGGCTCCTTCGGAGATAAAGACCTCATCCGGATGAAAATGAATGCCTCGTGGTGCAAAATCATGGTCGATGATGGTCTGCCGCAACCATTCGTAGCCGTTCTCGGGACAGTAACCACGGAAACTCTCCTCGTGGGCAAGCTCCTCTGCTGCCTGTTGCATCGCATCGACAATAACGCGAGGCAAAGGCCTCGTCACATCACCTATTCCCATACGCAGCAGATGTGCGTCCGGATGCTGCGTTCGGTACGCTTGTACGCGCAGGTCGATGTCGTGAAAGAGGTAATTAGCGGGTAGGGCAGAATAGTGTGTGTTGATTTTCATATGCGTACGTTTTTATAAGTAATACTCTCCCCTGCATACCTCGGCGGCAGGACCGCGCATGGTGACTTCGTGGGTCTCGGGATCGTAATGAATATATAGGTCTCCGCCCCTCAGATGTACGGTGACGGTGTTGTCTGTCTTGGATAGTGCTGCGGAGGCTACAACAGCCGCACAAGCTCCTGTTCCGCACGCCATCGTCTCGCCCGAACCGCGCTCCCATACGCGCATGTCAATCTCTTGACGATTGCGCACGGAGACAAACTCCACGTTCGTGCCTTCGGGAAAATGCGGATGTCTCTCAAGTGTCGGACCCAGCGGCATGAGCGACATCGTGGCTACGTGCGTCTGAGGAAAAATCACTATATGCGGATTGCCCATGTTGACCGACACAAACGTCACCGGACGGTAGTTGATCATCAACTCATCAAACAGCACTTGGGCTTTGCCCATATGCACCTCAGCGCTGTCCACTTGTTCGTTCGAAGTGTGCAAACGGAGGGTACGTATGCCGCTGAGGGTCTGAATACGCATCTTCGTCTGGCGGCAAAGACCGCTCTCATAGAGGTATTTCCCTACGCAACGAATAGCGTTTCCGCACATCTGTGCTTCCGAGCCATCGGCATTGAAGATGCGCATCCGAGCGTCCGCCTCATCCGAGGGGATGATCAGCACTAAGCCGTCGGAACCAATACCGAAGTGACGGTCAGAGACTTCTCGTGCCAGACAAGAGAGGTCTGTTTGAGCTATTATGTCCGCTGTCTGTGGCTCATAACAGTCCACGTAGATGTAGTCGTTCCCTAATCCTTGCATTTTTGTAAATGCTATCTTTTTGTTGTTATTTTTCATTTTTAATCCGATTAAAATTCAAAAACGGCGACAAAATTACGTTATTTTTGCGAAATATGCAAATAAAAATGTATTTTTAGCGTATTTTTCTTTAATTTTGCAAAAAAAATGCAATTATTTTGCTCAAAGATTTGCACATGTCAAAAAAATGTAGTACTTTTGCAGCGGTTTTTTAAAAAATAACGGATTAAAAACAAAAAACAACGTCAAAAGTATGGGTAATATTCGTTTTGAAGCGTTAAAATCTGCATTTAAGCATAAACCGGCAGATTTGGAAGTGCCCGAAGGCAAAGTGAAGGATTATTTCGCAACCGATGTGTTCACGCGCGAGAAAATGAAGGAATATATCGCGCAGGAGGTATTGGATCAGTTGTTCGATGATGTGGACAATGGTCGTACTATTCATCGCGACATAGCGAACGTAGTGGCTATCGGTATCCGTAAATGGGCGATAGAGCACGGTGCTACGCATTTCACGCACTGGTTTCAGCCTCTGACAGGTGGCACGGCAGAGAAGCATGACGCGTTCTTTACTTTGGATAAGAACGGCGTCTTGATGGAGGAGTTCAGCGGTGAGAGTCTGTATCAGCAAGAGCCGGACGCATCCTCTTTCCCCTCCGGCGGTATCCGTAACACCTTCGAGGCACGCGGTTACTCAGCGTGGGATCCTTCGTCTCCGGTGTTCCTCATTGGCGACACTCTTTGTATCCCGACCGTCTTTGTGGCATATACGGGTGAGGCGCTCGATTACAAGACTCCGCTCATCCGCTCCACGGCAGCGCTCTGTCATGCCGCGCGTGAGGTGTGCGCGTACTTTGATAAACAAGTCAAACACGTACACGCGAACTTAGGGTGGGAACAGGAGTATTTCTTGGTGGATGAAGCGCTTTATAACGCCCGTCCGGATCTGATGCTCACCGGTCGTACGCTCATGGGGCACAACAGCGCCAAGAGCCAGCAGTTGGAGGATCATTATTTCGGAGCTATTCCGGCACGTGTGTTGGCGTTCATGCGCGATCTGGAGTACGAAGCCCTCAAGGCAGGTATCCCTGTCCGGACGAGGCATAACGAGGTGGCACCCAACCAGTTTGAGATGGCACCAATCTTCGAAGAGGTCAATCTGGCAAACGATCATAACTTGCTCGTAATGAGTATCATGGAGCGTGTGGCGGAGAAACATCATTTCCGTGTGTTGCTGCATGAGAAACCCTATGCTGGGGTCAATGGAAGCGGTAAGCACTGCAACTGGTCGATGTCCACCAATACGGGTATCAACCTGCTGGCTCCGGGTAAGAACCCCTACCAGAACCTGCAGTTCATCACCTTCCTTGTGAACGTGCTCATGGCGGTTCAACGTCATAACGGACTGCTCAAAGCGTCTATCGTGAGTGCTACCAACGAGCACCGTCTGGGGGCTAACGAGGCACCGCCCGCTATCATCTCCGTCTTTCTCGGCAAGCAGATCAGCGAGGTGCTCGACAAACTGGAGCACGCCAAAGCTGAAGAAGCCATCATCATCAATGCCAAGAAAGAGATGAAGCTCGGTGTAGCCAATATTCCGGAGATCCTGCTGGATAATACCGACCGTAACCGTACGTCGCCTTTTGCTTTCACGGGTAACCGTTTTGAGTTCCGCGCCGTGGGTTCGTCTGCTAACTGCGGAGCCGCTATGTTAGCCCTCAATGCCGCCGTAGCGGAGCAGCTGATGCTCTTCAAGGACGAGGTCGATCAGCGTATCGAGAAAGGCGAAGCGAAAGAGCGTGTCTTGTTTGATGTTATCAAGAAATATATCGTTGCCTGCAAGGCGATCCGTTTTGACGGTAACGGCTATAGCGAGGAGTGGAAGAGTGAAGCAGCCAAACGTGGTTTGGATTGCGAGACGAGTGTGCCGGTTGTCATTGACCGTTACTTGGCTCCCGAGAGCATCCGTATGTTCGAGAAGACCGGCGTGCTCAATGAGGCAGAGCTCCATAGCCGTAGTGAGGTCAAATGGGAGACCTACGTCAAGAAACTGCAGATCGAGAGCCGTGTGATGGGCGATCTGGTGGTGAATCATGTGTTGCCTGCTGCCAAACGGTACCAGACGATGCTGCTACAGAACGTCTTAGCGGTCAAGCAGGTCTTCTCGGCAGACGAGACGGCTTCGCTCAATGCGATGGACTACAGTATCATCAAGCAGATAGAGGAGCACTCGGGTGCTATCTTCGAAGGGGTAGAGCGCATGACCGAAGCCCGGCATAAAGCCAGTCGTCAACCTGACGAGCGCAGCAAAGCCGTCGCGTACCACGATACCGTCCTGCCGCTGATGGCAGAGATCCGTGACCATGCCGATGCCCTCGAGCTCATCGTTGATGACGAGATGTGGACACTGCCTAAGTATCGTGAACTGATGTTCATCCATTAATGGAAACGAAGTATATCTTTATTACCGGAGGTGTAGCTTCGTCGTTGGGTAAGGGTATCATCTCAGCATCCTTGGGTAAGTTACTCCAGGCGCGTGGGTATCGGATAACGATTCAAAAGTTCGATCCGTATATCAACATCGACCCTGGGACTCTCAATCCGTACGAACACGGCGAGTGTTATGTGACGGCAGACGGGATGGAGACAGACCTTGATCTTGGGCACTATGAGCGCTTTACGGGTATTGAAACCACGCGTGACAACAGTGTGACGACAGGTCGTATCTACCTGAGTGTGATAGAGAAAGAGCGTCGTGGAGATTATTTAGGTAAGACCATACAAGTTGTACCGCATATCACGGACGAGATCAAAAGGCGTATTCAATTGAATGCAACTAAACAACCATTGGATTTTGTGATTACTGAGATAGGCGGTACGATAGGGGATATAGAGAGTCAGCCTTTTTTGGAAGCAATCCGCCAGTTACGATGGGAATTAGGACCGCAACGGGCGCTCAATGTGCATCTAACCTATGTACCGTATCTGGCGGCTGCGGATGAACTGAAGACCAAGCCAACACAGACGAGCGTCAAGCAGTTACAGGGTTTAGGTATTCAGCCAGAGGTACTGATCTTGCGTACAGAGCATCATTTGAGCGATGAGTTGCGTAATAAAGTAGCGCATTTCTGCAATGTAGCCTCGGAGGCGGTGATTCAGAGTCAAGACCTGCCGAGTATCTATGAGGTGCCAATCAATATGTATGAGCAGAAACTAGACGAAGTCATTCTGCATAAGATGGGAATCAAACGGTCTGCATCGCCTGATTTAAAATCCTGGATGGACTTCTTAGATTGCCGCAAGCGTGCGGAGGAAATACTACATATCGGTCTGGTCGGTAAATATGACCTGCAAGATGCATACAAGAGTATCCGTGAGAGCCTCGCACATGCGGGTACATACAGAGGATATAAGGTACAGATTCATTTCATCAATAGTGAGTTTATCACCCGTGAGAACGTAGCCGAACAACTCTCCGGCATGGCCGGTATCGTTATTTGTCCGGGATTCGGGCAACGCGGTATAGAAGGTAAGATTCTGACCGCAGAATATACCCGTACGCACGATATTCCCACATTCGGTATCTGTCTCGGCTTCCAGATGATGGTGATTGAGTTCGCCCGGAATGTGTTAGGCTATCAAGATGCCAACAGCAGCGAGATGGACGAGACGACACCGCATAATGTCATCGATATGATGGCGGAGCAGAAGAACATCTCGCAGAAAGGCGGAACGATGCGACTCGGAGCATACGAATGTGCATTAACATCAGGCAGCCGTACGGCGAAAGCGTATCACGGACAAACGCTGATTAAGGAGAGACATCGTCATCGGTATGAGTTCAATAACTCCTATAAGGACGAGTACGAAAAACGGGGAATGAAATGCGCAGGCATCAACCCATCATCCGATTTGGTAGAGATCATGGAGATTCCGGCCTTACGCTGGTATATCGGTACGCAGTTTCACCCAGAATATAGTTCGACGGTCTTGCATCCGCATCCGTTGTTCCTGGATTTTATTGCGGCATGTATTAAAGCATCAAAGGACAAATTGTATGTACACCAGGCGTTGGATTTGGTGACGCCGGACAAGGATACGTGCGTTTTTCCGCCTTCTCTGACAGAAAAGATGTCGAAAAAGCATTAAAAAGAATGAAAACGCTTGCATAATTCAAAATAATATAGTAATTTTGTGCGCTAAAATAATAAATCGTACATCGTAAATCGTCAAATCGTAAATAATTTTATGTGTGGAATTGTAGGATATATCGGTAAACGCAAGGCGTACCCGATTTTGATTAAAGGTTTGCATCGTTTGGAGTACCGCGGCTACGACAGTGCCGGCGTGGCACTCATCAACGAGGCAGGACAACTGAATGTCTATAAAGCGAAAGGCAAAGTGGCAGAACTCGAAGCCTTCTGCGCGGACAAGGATACCAATGGTACAATAGGTATCGCGCATACGCGTTGGGCAACCCACGGCGAGCCTAATACGGTCAATGCGCATCCTCATTACTCGGAGTCCGAACGCCTCGCGATCATCCATAACGGCATCATTGAGAACTACGCGGTTCTCAAAGCCGGTCTCATGGAGCAAGGCTATACCTTCAAATCCGAAACGGACACCGAGGTGTTGGTGCAGCTCATCGAATATACGCAGGTGAACCGCCATGTCGATCTCAAGACAGCCGTGCAGTTAGCTCTTCAGCAGGTCATCGGTGCATACGCGATAGCGGTGCTGGACAAAGATCATCCGGACACGCTGATCGCTGCCCGCAAGGGTTCACCGCTCGTCGTCGGCATCGGCGAAGACGAGTATTTCCTCGCTTCCGATGCCACCCCGATTGTGGAGTACACCGACCAAGTCATCTATATCGAAGACGAGGAAGTGGTCTCTTTATGTACAAAGGAGCAAGGTACAAAGGACAAAGGAATAGAGATAACGACCATCAATAATGTCACCAAGACCCCGGAGATCAAGCGTCTCGAACTATCCCTCAGCCAGTTGGAGAAAGGCGGTTATCCGCATTTCATGCTCAAGGAGATCTTCGAGCAGCCCCGTACCCTGACCGACTCCATGCGAGGACGTGTCAACGTTAGGCAGGATAACATCGCCCTCTCAGGATTCATCGACAACAAAGAGCGGTTCCTCAATGCCAAACGAATCATCATCACCGCTTGCGGCACCTCGTGGCACGCCGGACTCATCGCTATGTACGCCATCGAGGAGTTCGCGCAGATACCCGTTGAAGTGGAGTACTCCTCCGAGTTCCGTTACCGCAAGCCGGTCATCAACAAAGACGATGTGGTCATCGCTATCTCGCAATCCGGTGAGACAGCCGACACCCTCGCAGCTATCCAACTCGCGAAATCCAAAGGCGCGTTTATCTTCTCTATCTGTAACGTCGTCGGCGCTTCTATCCCGCGTGTGTCGGACAGCGGCTGTTATACGCATGTAGGACCCGAGATAGGCGTCGCTTCCACCAAAGCCTTCACCGCACAAGTCGTTGCCCTCACCATGCTCGCTCTCTGTATCGGCAAAGAGAAGGGCACCCTGAATGAAGAGCACTATCTGAAGATCGTGCGTGAATTGGGACAAGTGCCTGATAAGATCGAACGCGTCTTAGGACAGAACAAACGCATTGCGGATTTCGCGAAGACTTTTACCTATGCCCAGAACTTCATCTATCTCGGTCGCGGATATAACTATCCGGTCGCTATGGAAGGTGCTCTCAAACTCAAAGAGATCTCGTATATTCATGCCGAGGGTTATCCCGCTGCGGAGATGAAACACGGACCGATAGCCCTTATCTCGCAGGAGATGCCGGTGGTGGTCGTAGCACCGCGTTGCGGCACCTACGAGAAAGTGGTATCGAACATCCAAGAGATCAAAGCCCGCAAGGGTAGGGTGATTGCCGTGGTGACCGAAGGCGATGAACTCGTCTCCAAGATCGCGGACTACGTCATCGAAGTGCCGGAGACCGAAGAGTGCCTCACACCCCTTCTGACCGTCATCCCTCTCCAACTCCTTGCCTACCACATCGCCGTCGTCAAAGGCTGCGACGTCGATCAGCCCCGCAACCTCGCTAAATCAGTTACGGTGGAATAACTACCGTAATACCGTAATTACGTAATAACGAAAAATCGTCAATAAAAATGTCAAATTTAAAATCTAAAATTCGCGTAGCGATACTTGGTTATGGTAACATCGGCAAAGCCGCCGAAGAAGCCATCAAAGCCGCTCCGGATATGGAGTTGGCAGGTATTTTTCACCACAATGATTGTTTGGAATGCATTGATGCAGACGTAGTGCTCGTGGCAACGCCGACGCGTGAAGTGCAGAAGTTCGCCACCGTCCTTGCCGCACGCGGCATCTGTACTGTCGATAGTTTCGATATCCACGGTCAGATCTGGAACTTACGCAGTTCCTTGGACGCTGTTTGTCAGGCTAATAAGTGCGTCTCGGTCATCTCCGCAGGCTGGGATCCGGGCTCGGACTCGATGATCCGTGCGCTGCTCATGGCATTGGCGCCCAAAGGTATCACCTACACCAATTTCGGTCCCGGTCGTTCCAT